>Ga0209430_1000094_pt1 | contig 136025 bp, 124 predicted proteins | sample BarGraIncub1133A_FD_184504 | JGI IMG/M metagenome (GOLD analysis project Ga0209430, IMG submission 184504) | Arctic peat soil microbial communities from Barrow, Alaska - Barrow Graham LP Incubations 11-33A (SPAdes) (version 2) | ecosystem: Environmental > Terrestrial > Soil > Wetlands > Peat...
CATATGCCTTATATGTCGTTCGTGTTCCTCAGACCGGAGTTTTGCCGCCGACTTCCTTCAGATTCCACCTCACGGTGGACACCCTTGTCTTAAGCTAACGGTTGGCACTATCAACCTTACACCGACGAGTAAGCGCCCATGCTGGGCGCACAAGGAAAGAACCCCCCAGAAAATTCGGGGGGTTCTTCTATCTAATCGATTACCTGTTAACTAGGTCATATGTATTTCACAAAATTCTCGATCATGTGTTGGATTTTTGCATATAATCTCCATAATCTTATTCGCTGTTTCCTCAATTGCCTTATTTGAAACATCAATAATCGGACATTTTAATTTAAGCATAATACTTTTAGCATATTCTACTTCTTGTGTAATACGCTCGAAATCAGCATAACAAGACTCCGGATCGAGTCCCATGGACGTAAGCCGCTCTGTACGAATACCATTGAGCTTAGACGGATCAATAATCAGACCTATAATTCGCTCAGTGGGAACTTTAAATAATTGTTCAGGTGGCGCCACTTCAGGCACCATTGGGACATTCGCTACTTTTATTTTTTTATGAGCCAAATACATGCTAAGGGGCGTTTTAGATGTCCGGGACACTCCGACAAGCACAACATCAGCTTTTAATAGACCCCATGGATTTTTACCGTCATCATATTTTACGGCAAACTCTACTGCGGCAACTCGCTTAAAATAGTCCTCATCTAATCTGTGAATCAGGCCCGGCGTGAGTTTGGGAACTAAGCCTGATACATTCTGTACGGCATTAATCATTGGCCCCATAATATCAATCGTAGGGATGCCGCACTGCTCAGCTAATGACGACAAGGCCGCCCTTAGTTCAGGACCTACTATGGTATGGCAAATTACACTGTTATAAACAGTTGCTTCCTCAAATATTTTTTCAATTTGTTGCACAGTTTTAATATAAGGAATACGAATGATTTCAAAATCATCGCTTTTAAATTGGCTAGCCGTTGCCCTAGCGATCATTTCAGCCGTTTCTCCAATTGAATCTGATAAGGCATAAATTACCGACAACTTAACTATGATATCCGCCCCCTTTTTTTATAGCAATGATCAAGCTATAATTTTACTGAGATCTGCGATACTCCTAGTTAGATTCGTAATGGCTTTTAGCAATGCCAAACGATTATTACGTACCTGAGTATCCTCGGCCATTACCATGACTTCCCCAAAGAATAGATCAATAGGCTGGGTCATGTGAATCATAGCGTTCAACATCCCTGGATAGTTTTTAGCTACCATCATATCATCAATAGCCTGGCGAGCAATTGTGTATTCCTGATACAAACTGCGTTCAGCGGGCGCAGTAAATAAATTTTCATCAATAATCTCTGTTGTAGCATGCTTCATCAAGTTGCTAATTCTGGTAAAAGCCTGGACAGTTTTTTGCATCTCAGCCCCTGTTCCCTCTATTTCCATAGCTTTCGCTCGTAGCCATGTATCATAGATATCATCAGTACCCACCGCCATTACAGCATCAATTATATCATAACGAATTTTTTCATCAACTAAGACATTTTTAATCCGCAAACGGAAAAATTCTTGTATGTCCGTTTGTAATTTTTCTTGTTTTGAAGCATCAATTCCCAGTAAATTCATCGTTTTTAACAACATCTTTGCTAAAGATGCATCGTGTTTGCCATTAACTAAAATATTAACTATGCCTAATGCCTGGCGCCTTAATGCATAAGGATCTTGAGAACCTGTTGGCACTAGCCCCCGACTGAAAGTTGCCACAATATTATCCAGTTTATCAGCAATACTAATGACTTGCCCAGCAGGACTTGCCGGCAAGATATCCCCAGCAAACCTAGGCAGATAATGCTCGAAAATCGCCTGGGCTACCTCTGGTTTCTCACCATTGAGTAGTGCATATTCACGTCCCATAGTGCCTTGAAGTTCGGTAAATTCACATACCATGCCTGTAACGAGATCCGTTTTAGCGAGTGTTGCACTGCGTTCAATGACAGGCTGCCAATGATCAGCAACACCGATTGCTTTGGCTATCGCAACTGCCAAGCCCTCAATACGTTTTGTTTTGTCATGTAGAGTACCTAAGCCCTCCTGAAAAACGATAGTTTTTAATTTAGCCACGCGATCAATCAGTTTAATTTTCTTATCTTCTTCATAGAAGAACTGAGCATCAGCTAGCCGCGCTTTCAGCACTCGTTCATTACCATGACGAACAATATCAAGATGCTCCCCGCCACCATTACGGACAGTAATAAATACTGGCAACAGTTTACCCTCTGCGGAAAAGACTGGGAAGTAACGCTGATGTTCACGCATGGGAGTGATAATAGCTTCAGGTGGTAATGATAGGTACTTATGGTCAAATTTCCCACATAGTGCTGTAGGATATTCCACAAGATATACTACTTCTTCCAATAAATCTTCATCAATCGTAGCCGTTCCACCTTGACTAATGGCAATTTTTTCGACTTGCTCACGAATCACCTTGCGCCGCACTTCTTGATCAACCATTACATAATTATCCGCGAGCACGGTGAAATACTCCTCAACAGACGATATAACAAACTCACCTTTACTCAAAAAGCGGTGTCCCCTGGTCTTATTACCAGCTGCGACTTCTGCCACAGTAAAAGGTATTACTTGGCTACCAAACAGAGCTAACAGCCAACGAATTGGTCTTACAAAGCGACGCTCTAAATTGGCCCACTTCATATTTTTGGGGAAAGTTAAACTGTCAATTATATTTGTCAGCATATCTGATAATAACTCATTGACTGGTTGTCCTATTTTATGTACCATAGCATAAACATAGCCGTCTTTTACCACAAGCTGCGACGCCATTACACCTTGCCCACGGGCAAATCCCTGCGCGGCTTTAGTGGGATTATTATCTTTATCAAAGGCAATCTTTACGGAAGGCCCCTTGTTTTCACTGTGTATATCAGTCTGATCTTGCGCCAGATCACGTACTACTAAGACTAAACGGCGCGGCGTACCCACTACCTGAATGTCTCCATGTCCAATTCTCAGTTCGGCCAATTTCGCCTTAGCAATACTTTCCAGTTGTTGTAGTGTCCCAGACATAAATCTGGCTGGAATTTCTTCTGTACCAATTTCCAGCAATAAATCTTTTGTCATAATTAATTACCCTCCTTAAGCAGCGGAAATCCTAATTTTTCACGCTGTTCCAGATAACTTTGTGCACACATTCTTGCCATATTACGTACGCGGCCAATAAAACCAGTACGTTCACTTACACTAATTGCACCACGAGCATCTAGCAAATTAAAAGTATGTGAACATTTTAGTACATAATCATAAGCTGGCAGTACATATCCGGCTTCAATAACTCGAACAGCTTCCTTTTCATACATATCAAACAACTGAAACAACATAACAGTGTCAGCAATTTCAAAATTATAATGGGATTGTTCCACTTCATTGCGATGAAAAACATCACCATACGTAATGCCAGCCACCCATTCCAGATCATATACATTTTCCTTGCCTTGTATATACATCGCTAAACGTTCTAGACCGTAGGTTATTTCGACAGATACAGGACTTACATCAATACTGCCAACTTGTTGAAAATAAGTAAACTGGGTAATCTCCATACCATCTAGCCATACTTCCCAACCTAGTCCCCAAGCGCCAAGGGTTGGTGATTCCCAATTATCTTCGACAAAACGAATGTCATGTTTAGCGGGATCAATACCTAAACAGACCAAACTTTCTAAATATAAATCCTGAATATTCGCGGGTGATGGCTTCATAATAACTTGAAATTGATGATGTTGCAGAAGACGATTAGGGTTTTCTCCATAACGCCCATCAGCTGGGCGGCGTGATGGTTCAACGTAAGCTACATTCCACGGTTCAGGTCCTAGAGCCCGCAAAAAAGTAGCAGGATTCATAGTACCTGCACCTTTTTCCACGTCATATGGTTGCATTAGAATACAGTTTTGTTTAGCCCAAAATTTCTGGAGTGTTAGAATAATTTCTTGAAAAGTCAATTGTATTACCTCCCTAAAAAATAAAATAAAAACCCCTACATCCACAGTAACATATCGTTACAGGGACGAGAGGTTAATCCCGCGGTTCCACCCTGATTGGCCATCTACGACGCCCCACCTTACGCTATAGCGAGTTTTACTCCCCTGATACGGCAGATGTTCTACTATCCACTATCAAGATTTCCTCTCGCAGCTTGGGAACGCCATTCACCTATGTATTGCTAGCTTACACTCTCCCTAGCTCGCTGATTGAGCCTGTTCTCGACAGACTCGGTATAATAAGGTGTTTTTTTCCCGCATTGCCGTAATTTATTTAAAATCATAACAAATTTGCCCGTAGTTGTCAACTTCAAAAACTATAGTCCGCTATCCTTGTGATGTGCTCTTTTTTCTTCATCAATCGGTTCTTCATCAATCGGTTTTTCATTATTAGATACTTCTGTTTCAATTTTGCTACCATCGTTACGGACTACTTCAATCGTGCAACGTTTAAACATTGCCACAAGCACTCCTAGAACCGCAAGGTGTGGTAATATCATAGCACCGATGGCACCAAAGGTTACGGGAATTTCAACTAATGTGCGTCCCTCGCTCTTAACACTAATTTTATTAACGTTACCTTCATAAATAAGTCCTTTGACCTTATCAATTACGTCACCTGAACGCACTGAAAACTCTTCTGTCCAATTTGTATTTTTCTGCTCATCAAGTGCTATCAAAGCCTCAAGAACATTGCCCTGACTGTTTTCTAGCGCTTCTTTGGCATCACGATAGGAAATACCAGTACGATCTCGTATAATATCAATTTTTTCTAATGTAATTTCTTCCATAATAGAAAACCTCCTAGTAATATTTTTGTTATTATTGTCATTTTCATGGGAATTTATCCTGTAAAAACGATTTTACTTATAGTCATTTTGCATCACTGAAGCAACTTGTTTAATAAAGTTCATCGATTTAAGAGGCTTGTCTAGACACTGCATTAAATAACCCATTAATAGTTTCTCCGTCTGCACCAAAATAGTACCATTTACTGTAAAGCAGCCTGGGTTCTGCCAGTCAAGATTTAATAGGCATGTAATAAAATTACCTATTTTTTCATTAAATTCTGGCAGACCGTGGTGTTCACAATGGTTACAGACACAGCCGCTACTGGCAGCACTAAAATATGCCGGAAAACTTAGCTCTTGCTCACAAACAGTACATCTTTCAAATTCAGGATAATACCCAGCAATGGATAGCAGCTGCCATGCCCAAGCCAGTGCTACCATGCGTGGATTGCGCTTTTTAAGGATATGAAATACTGCTAATAACGCATCAAAGACCTGAGGCTCTGGCTGGCGTTCTGGACAAAGTTCTGACGTTAACTCAGCAATAAATGCGCCATATGCCATACAATTAAAATCTTCTTGCACTTCTCGAAAAGCATGCTTTATTTCACATTGTTTAACTGAATCACAATTTTTTCCTGGTACTAACGTCACCTCAAGATGTGTAAACAGTTGCATACCACCAGCCAAAGGACTTTTAGGACGTCTGGCGCCATTGGCAAAAGCCATAATCTTTCCCTGTTCACGAGAAAATAAAGTCACTATCTTATCAGCCTCGCCCCAATCACGTACGGCTAATAAGATGGCTTCAACTTGATATTGTGCCATATATCCCTCAAAATACCATACTTATTAAATTTAATTGTAGTCGATAACAATAGCATCTCAATGTAGCGGTGCTGTAATCCCATTTTGATCTGACGATGCTGTCTGTTGATTATTGCTTTCAGTACATGAGCGATACATCAAATATGCCTCAATTTGTCCGGTACTCTGGAAAACTTCCCACATTAAATCCCGTAACAACACTTGACATCATCCCTTCGCACATATTTTTTTCAGCTCGAATCCTTTTAACGCCTCCAGAATATCTTTAAACACCCTCTACACTACTTTAAAGCTCGTCACTTTCTTCCTCAGGAAGTGCCTTAGCATGAACGCGCACTACGCGAAAACCAGTTACTTGTACCACACTAAAACTATACTCGCCAATAATTACCTCATCGCCTATTTCCGGACGACGACCGAGCACACCAAATATATATCCACCGATCGTATCCTCTTCATGATCTTCCAACTGGATACCTAACAAGTGCCCCACATCATCAAAGAGTACCCGACCGTCAAATTCATATGTATCATCAGGCATACGCTGAATTTCTGCTTGAATGATAGCATCATGTTCATCCTCAATATCGCCAACTATTTCTTCGATAATATCTTCCAGGGCCACGAGACCTGCAGTACCTCCGTATTCATCAATCACGATGGACAGGTGAATTCGCTTACGGCGCATAATCTGCAAAAGCTTGGCTACTGACATACCTTCAGGAACAACTAAAATTTCTCGCATAATCGTCTTCAAATCTTTTTTATCAGCATTACACCATTCAAGGTCCATTAAATCGCGCAGGTGAATCATGCCAATGATATGATCTTTATCATCCACGCATAAGGGAAAACGCGTATGATTGGTTTCACGGACCACTTTTAAGTTTTCTTCATATGAATCCTCAGCAAACAGGCAAATCATATCCTGACGGGGTACCATGACCTCGTGGGCTACACGATCAGCAAAATCAAATACATTATCAAGAAGGTCACTTTCCATTTGATTTAATATTCCACCCCGATGGCTAGCACTAACAATCATTCTTAATTCTTCTTCAGAATGAGCCACATCAACGTTATTGGCATGTTCTATACCAAAAATTTTCAAAAAGAACCAGGCAGTATGGTCAAACAAGGTAATGATAGGATAGCCAATTTTATGGAAAACATACAATGGCCACACTGCAAGTAACACCATACTCTCCGTTCGCGCAATAGCAAAAGATTTAGGAATTAGCTCTCCTAAAACAACATGTAGCAACGTAATAATGGTGAAACTTATTGTAACACTGATCGTATGAAGCAATAAATTATATCCTGGGAAATATGCAAATAACAACGGTTCTAGAATAGCAGAAATCGCTGGTTCACCAATCCACCCCAAAGCGAGGGAAGCTAGTGTAATCCCAAGCTGAATGGCACTTAAATAGGTATCTAATGAAGAAACGATTTTCAAAGCTAATTCAGCTTTACGATTACCTTGCTGGACAAGCTCTTCCAAACGTGTTTTACGAATTTTCACCAAAGAGAATTCTGCTACCACAAAAAAGCCATTTAACAATACGAGTAAGAAAACTCCCAACAAGCTCATGAAACTAAATAACGACGACTCGATAGCGCATCTCTCCCCCAATCTGTTTAAAAATTGATTTCAACCAATAATATGGCACTTATATATATGAGACTAACCTCGACTTATATATTCATATTATTTACCTGTCAGCATCATAATATTAAATTCAAACATCGTTAAATTATATTTCACCCCTCTTTACAAATGATACCATCTCAAACCACGACCGTCAATAAAGAATGGCTATCGCCAAGCAATAGCCGAAAAGAAACTATATCAATCGTAACCAAAACCACGCAAACTACCTTCTTTGTTGCGCCAGTCTTTTTTTACTTTAACCCATAAATCAAGGAAAATTTTCGATCCAAGTAAATTTTCAATATCAAGACGGGCGAGCCTTCCTATTTCTTTTAACAATACGCCTTTGGCCCCAATGACAATCCCCTTCTGGGATTCACGTTCAACATAAATAACAGCTCTAACATATAAGGTATCATTGGGACGCGTTACTATTTCTTCAATGTCTACAGCAATAGCATGGGGAATTTCATCTCTCGTCAAATGCAAAACTTTTTCTCGAATAAGCTCTGTGATAACGATCCGTTCGGGCTGATCAGTAACCATATCTTCTGGATAGTACTGAGGTCCTAGCTCTAAGTATTTTTTAACTTCAATAACCAAATGATCTAAATTAGTATGCTCAAGAGCGGAGATTGGCACTACGCCAGCAAAATCATACAGTGATGCATATTTTTGTATGATTGGGAGTAGCTTGATTTTTTCAATCTTATCAATCTTATTGACGATCAATATGACCGGTGTTTTAACAGATGACAATAATTCTAATATATACCGCTCACCACCACCAATATCTTCAGTGGCATCGACGACAAAAAAGATAACATCAACTTCACGTAAGGTATTTTCTGCCGCCTTAAGCATATACTCACCAAGTTTATGCTTAGGCTTATGTATACCGGGTGTATCAATAAATAAAATTTGCGCATCATCCAAAGTAAGTACACACATAATTTTATTGCGCGTTGTTTGTGGCTTATCCGACATGATAACCACTTTTTGACCAATTAAACTATTAATTAACGTTGACTTACCAACATTAGGCCTGCCGATAACTGAGACAAACCCGGACTTATGTTCTGGACCCACTGACATCATAAAATCTCTCCTGACAAATGTTTTTTCCCAAATGAATAAGGCAATAGTTCTTCTAGTGTAGCAATATATTGCTGCCCATGCAAATTACACATCATAATTTTATTGATACCAAACTCTGCCATAACTTGCCTGCAGGCTCCACAAGGAGCTACTGGCTCTTTTGTATCAGCCACAATAGCAATAGCGACAAGTTCAAGTTCACCTTCCGATACAGCCTTAAAAATAGCTGTCCGCTCGGCACAGTTACACAAGCCATAGGAAGCATTTTCAACATTACATCCCGTATATATTTTCCCGTCTTTAGTGAGGACTGCAGCACCTACTTTAAAGTTGGAATAAGGCACATAGGCGTTTTGCCGATTCAACTGTGCCGCCTGAATTAATTCTTCCATAACGACTTTCCCCCTTAGTGCCACATCTTCTCGAAAAACAATATATATCCAACTAACAATGAGGTAATCGTTGCGATAAGCACGGCACCAGCGGCCACATCTTTAGCAATCTTAGCTAAAGGATGCACCTCTGGTGACACTAGGTCCACGACTGCCTCCACTACTGTATTGAGCATTTCAGCGATGAGCACACTTGATATTGTAACTAACAAAATAAGGATCTCATAGGAATCAAGCCTTAACCACCAGGCTAGAATCCCTGCCAAGCAGGCAACGATCATATGAATCTTCATATTACGTTCATGTCGAGCACAATATACTATGCCCACAAAAGCGTTCTTAAATGCGCTAGGCAAACTCTGCTTATCCATAATTACACACGATCAATTCCCAAAAGGGATAAAACATGCTCCTCTTCGCGTCGCATTTCGCGTTTTTCTTCTTCTGCCATATGGTCATATCCTAACAGATGTAGTATACCATGGACTGTTAAATAAGCCAATTCTCGTTCGAGACTATGACCATATTCCGCAGCTTGCCTGGTGGCTGTATCAATGGAAATAATAATATCTCCCAATAAAACTTCTTCAGGTCCATCAATCACTTCAGGCTCTGCGCCTTCATTCAAAGCAAAAGATAACACATCAGTAGAACGATCGATGCCCCGATACTCTCGGTTTAACGCATGAATATATTCATCACTCGCCAGTACTAAACTCACCTCAGTATGATGGGAAATATCATATACCTCAGCAGTTTTTTGCAACACTGACAGCAGTATCTGTTCCATTGACGACGTTATTATCGTCTTTTCCTGGAGATTGTTTATTGCTATTTCCATTTTTACTTTTTCTCCTATCTAGTTCTTTTATCGTAGCTGGATATTCGATACGCTTATGAAACATGCTGGAAAGAACTCTGATATAAACATCACCAATGATGTTCAAATCTTTTAACGTCAAATTGCATTCATCAAGTTGTCCATCATGCAAGCGTTCGCGGATGAGTTTACGTACCGTGGCTTCAATCCGGTTTGCATTTGGCTTGCCGATTGATCTAACCGCTGCCTCACAAGCATCAGCAAGCATGATAAGGGCTGCTTCTTTACTTTGTGGACGAGGCCCTTCATAACGAAAATCATCTTCAATAATACATTCACCATGTTCATTTTCAGTCGCTTGTTTATAAAAATAAGACACCAGCATTGTACCATGATGTTGCTGCACAATATCAACAATAACTTGGGGCAACTTATAATCACGGCATAAATCTACACCGTCTTTCATATGAGATGTAATAATTAAGGTGCTTAATGAAGGCGTTATTTTATCATGGGGGTTTTCATTTCCCTCCTGATTTTCCACGAAAAAATACGGCCTTTTAATCTTGCCAATATCATGATAATAAGCCCCGACTCGTACCGTAACAGGATTAGCACCTATACGACTTGCTGCTGTTTCTGCCAGATTACCGACCATTACACTATGATGATAGGTACCCGGTGCATCTAGAAGTAGCCGTTGTAATAAGGGATGATCAGGCCTGGCGAGTTCTAACAGTTTAAGTGACGTCGTGATATTGAATATATTTTCCAAATAGGGCAATATGCCAATTGTAATAACCGACGCGCCAATACCGCTCACGATACCTAGCATACCTTGCGCCAAAATTTGGTTGCTATTTAATTGCTCAATAAAACCTGTTGAACCAATAACCAAAAAATTAACAGCAGCAATACATAATCCTGTCCTTGTCAAACTATAACCGTGGGCCATTTTGGATACACTATAAACACCAATCATACTACCAATTAGAACTGTTGACACAGCTCGCAGATTATATTCGGCAATAATGCCAAACAATAGTGATAGCACGACACTAACCAATAATCCTACCCGTTCATCAATCAAAATAGCAACCAGCAGGGCACCTGCTGCAATAGGGGCCACAAAATCCGAATAATAATGGGCAGCTTTGCCGAGGAGCAATGTCACCAAAATAATTAATCCTAAGAGTACTAAATGTAAATCATTTTGGTACACAGGATAAGCAAATTTATACAAATATCCTAAAATCGCAAACATCATAATTAAGACAAAGATAGCTAGTCCAAATGTACGTACTTCACTAATGTGCCCTTTAGACAATCCGACTTCTTCCATCCCATGAATTTGCTCAGCAGTAACAACATCGCCACGTCTGACCATGATCTGACCTTTTTTCACTGTTTCCCGCACAGGTTCAATACTCGTTATCGCTGCTTGTTTGCGTTTGTCTGTTTCTCGTACATTGAATATGAAATTAGGCTGCAATAGGGTTTGTACAATTCCGGCTACTACCGTTTCTGTATTTTTTTCTAGACTTAATTCTTCTATTTCAATTACAATATTTTTCCTAGCTATCTCCAAATCATCATCACGGATACCCCGTTGAAAATGCTTTCTTAGAATTGTTTTAGCCTGTTCTTCTGCAATAACAATCGATTTTTCATTAAGAGCGATCAGCCCAGTCATAACGTTATTAGGTAAAGGTATGACCAAATTTTCCTGCATTTTTTCCATCTTTTGTTCTGCCGAAACTAGTGTTTTATCAAAGAGCACCATCCGCGCCGTTTTAAAGATAGATCCTACAAAATCTTCCACTTTCGACATGGCAGCTATATCAATATCATATACATTCGCGACACTTGCTAATACCTCTGCTTCAAGCTTTTTGGTTTTAGCTGAATCTACATAGGCAATGGTCTTAGGCGAGATAATATCACGGTCACTTACTTGTCCTACCTCGAAAGATACTTTATCTGAAATAAAATCTGTGGACAAAATAATCATAAACAAGAAAAAAAACGCCAAACCTAATACAATGCGCCGTGCAACTGGTTTAGCGTATACACTTGTGGGCTGGACAAAAAAATCCCGCAATTTATTATTTAATGATATCACACATTTCAACTCCACTTAGTAGCGTGCTATAAAGCGCGTTACCAGAATATCCAAAGGCTAGACTAAAAGGGAAAGGCTGCCATAAGAGCAGTAAGATAAGTGTTCCCCATTACCACGAGTCCTATTCAAACAGTACTCTAATCAGGATCACCCACTCAAATCAGCTTAGGGTATATTCATAACTTGCCCAATATCTTCAGCGGTTTCTACATTCACTTTAACCCGAACCAAGTTAGTCTCTGGTATCTGTAACACCTCAATATTCCTAGAAAGCACCTGCGCTATTTCAGGAATCGAAGATTGTATCCCTGCTAATGCCTTAGCTTTGCCATCTTCTCGAGCTTCTCCAACACTGAGGGTGAGAGTTTTAGTGTTTACTTCATAGTATACACTTATTATAGATTCGACAGCAATGTCACTATTCCTCCACCATGAAAGCTTTTTATTAAGCACCTCTACTTCAAACTGCTGCTCAGGATCTATTGTCACTTTCTTTAGTAAGATTTCACTTTGCAGGACTTTTAACGTTACACCAATTTCCTGCTTTCCAGTGCGTTCATGGATTGTTTTCACTAATTGAGTTTCACCATAGCCTTCATACCATACCCGAGCTTTTACAATACCATTGGCTCTAATCATTTGGGGCGCTATATTGGTAACAGTTGCCTTACTATCATAAACAACCCCCTTAATCAGTACATCACCTTTTTTCACAGTATCGCCTTTTTTCACGGTACTTTGCCCAGCTAAAACAATGATGTCCATAATAATTCCATCTTTTGCAGCAATAATATCCGCTGGTGCTTTATCTAGTTCCTTAGGCATCGTCTTTTCCACTATTTCCACGACAGCACGTGTGCCCGTAACATTTACACTCACCCATGCAACTTCAGGAACATTAAGTAGTATTTGATTTTCAATTATCTTGGTATTGACAGCATCTTTTAGAGCACCTGGCCTTAATCCTTGCTCATATACAACTTGCTTAATTTGACTAGCTGGCACCGAATTCATACCAACTATATCGATAAACCATATATACGACATTAATATATTAAGCAACATCAAAAATATAATTCCACCGACAACTAGCATTTTACGGCGTTTAATTTTTCTGGCCAGAAAGGGCAATCCTGCATAGTCAACCACTCGTATCCGATTTCGACTCTTGCGCACTAATGGCCTTAGACTGAAAAAATCAGATAAGCTCAGGCGAACGATGAAGTCATCCTTTTTTTTAGTAATACTGAGTAGACTGATTTTTTCTATCATGCACAGATTTATAAATCTTTCCGGCATAGCACCGCTTACTTTAATTGTCACAGTACCACTAATATAATTGGTTATATTAGATATCATACTTTATTTCCCCCACTGTACCCTCAACTAAAATTTGTTCTATTTGCAAATTACCTAGCATCAAATTTTTGCCCGCAATACGTAATTCACCTTGATTTAATTTTATGCGTACTAATGAAGGGGTGTACTCAATAATACCTTTATGATTTTCTACCAGCAGTTGTTTATTACCAAGCATGGTAATCCGCGGTAAATCTAGCACAATATCCTGGGGAATCTCCAGCATGCCCGCTAATCTTTGCCACTGTGTATTTTTACGCATAGCACTCCCTCCCTCCATATAAAATGTATGCTCGAAAGCATGGGTTTATTACTTAGGGGAGGGCACAAGCAAAAGCGTGGGGATTATCCCCACGCTTTTATACAACGGGTATTGATGGCATATAATCAGCATATCGCTGTGTTAAGAAATTTTCAAATTTATGAACTTTGACTGGTGCAGCGAAACGCATATAATTTGTTGCAACAATCATTTCACCGCACTCCAAGTTTTTTATTTCGTTGCGTTGACTCATAATATCTTTACGGCACATAGCTTCTAATTTAGTCCGATCAGCTTTGGAAGCGAGGCCCAGAATAAATAAAGTATTTAACTGGGATAGAACGTTATCAGCTAACAAGCGCGGTTGCTGATCGACAATGCACATTCCCAAATTAAACTTACGGGCCTCACTGACCAAACGAGCAAACACATTATTGCTACTTTGTTCTTTCTTACCTAAAAATCGATGGGCTTCTTCTAGCACCGTTAACACCGGCTTTACCTGACTGCGTTCAAATTCAGTCTTGCTAGCATAATGTTTCAGTAATTTCTTGGATAGCAATGTAGATAACGCTTGTTCTCCCACAGGTGAAATATTTTTTAATTCAACAAGCACTACCTTACCTTGTTCGAGTTCGGCAAGAATTTCTTCAATAGTCGTTTGTTCTTCTTCATTGATATTAAGTTCTTGCATTACATTCCAACAAATACTTTTTATTTTTCCAATCGTCCGAGCATTATATTTTTGCCCTGTACAGCCAACCAATTCTTCAATAATATCGGCAACATCATATTGCAGTACGTATTTCATCCAATTTTCTTGCCATATTGATGAAAGCTTATAGATGGCATCAAGCTGTGGCTCCGTAAAAGTAGCGCAAGCTGTAATATCATCCGCATCAACCTCGGCAAAATTAACGGCAATTTTTTTTCCATATTCCCCAGCATCCGTATGATAAACACTTAACCTATCTTTGGACATGGGATGAGATGATAAATCTTTAAAATATTCATTGTGGACATCAAAAATTAACAATCCATAGTTTCCACTGTCAACGACAGAACTGGCCAATACCTTGATCAAATTGCTTTTCCCTGACCCAGTGGTACCAAACACTCCAATATGCTCTGTGATGGCTTGTGAGCCATAAATACCCACCGGCAAACTCAGTGTACCACGCCCGCTTTTTAAGAAGCCAACTTCTAGATCACCTTTCATTTCAGCGAGCAAACTGGTATCTTGAGGGCTTAGCGTTCGCACCTGACAGAAAAAGTCTGGACAAGTTTTCGGATTGAGCAGCTGGCCACTATCATCAGCGTAACACAACTGCTCCGCCAAACCAATTTTCACAGTATGATTACCACCCAAATAAAAATCTAAATCCTCCTGATTTTCTACCTGACCATTTTCATCAAGCTTACTCATTAAATAACCAACACCATTTATGCCTGACCAACGTGATTTTACTTTGAAATCATAGGTTCTAATATAAAACCGGTCATTATTTTTACCTTCCACAACTAAAATATCACCAAAATCAACCTCTTGATTAGGGCCAACCACAAATTCCACCGCTGTACCTTTGGCATATGTCAATCGTCCTTTGTACTGCTCATCCATAAATCTACCCCCTTCTAGAAGTATTACCTTCTATCCTTGCACAACGTAGATGGACGTTTTTCAAACAAACCCTATTATTAATTATAATGCACTAAATAGACATAAAAATAACAGGGATTATTTTCCCTGTTATTTTTATGTCTATTTCAACGCCTTACAAATGGGCGATAGGCCCGAGGTGCTTGTAGAATTTCTGCGAAAATCACACCATTTGCAATACTATTTTGATCAAGTTTACCACGCCATGCCGACTGTTCTTCCACGACACTCGGAACACTTTGCAAATTGTCAACGACCATCGTTGAGTGCAATTCAGTGGTGCTCTTTAGATCTGCTACCTCCTTAATTTTGGGGGATGCATTCCTTATTTCAGAATTTAGCGGTGCAGGTATAGCTGATTGTGCATTTTGTTGTGCGCGATAGCGTTTCAATAACGCTGGGCCTAAATAGAATATTGCCATAAATAGCAATGGTATTATTATTTCCATCATATCACCTATCGTCTAGGTTCTTCAGGCTTAGACTCTTTTGGCACTGCGGGTCCCGCTTTACCAATCGTCTCTCGCATTTGGGTGTCTGCTGTAATATTATTCATATTATAATAATCCATAACCCCAATACGTCCTTCTTGCAGCGCTATGGAAAGGGCATGAGGCACCTCAGCTTGCGCTTCTACTACTTTTGCTTTCATTTCCTGTTCTCTAGCTACTGCCATTGCCCGTCGTTCTTCCGCTTTGGCCTGAGCAATGCGTTTTTCGGCTTCTGCCTGGTCAGTCATAAGCTCTGCCCCAATATTGCGTCCTACATCGATGTCTGCAATGTCAATGGACAAAATTTCAAAAGCCGTCCCTGAATCAAGGCCTTTAGACAACACAGTTTTAGAAATATGTTCTGGATTGGCTAATACATCTTTATGATCAAGGGAAGAGCCAACTGTCGTAATAATGCCTTCACCAACCCTAGCGAGAACTGTAGCCTCGCCAGCACCACCAACCAACCGATCAATATTAGCCCGTACTGTAACCCTCGCCTTTACTTTAAGCTCAATACCATTTTTAGCAACCGCCGCGACAACAGGCGTCTCAATGACTTTAGGATTAACACTCATCTGCACTGCTTCAAGTACATCACGGCCGGCCAAGTCAATGGCGGCAGCTCGTTGAAAAGTCAGAGGAATTTCAGCTCGATGTGCAGCAATGAGGGCATTAACCACCCGATCCACATTACCCCCAGCTAAATAGTGAGCCTCTAATTGATTCACATTCACATCAATCCCTGCTTTGTTCGCTTTAATTAAAGGCAATACAATATTAGAAGGCGGCACACGCCGAAGTCTCATACCAACTAATGTAATAATACTAATACGCACCCCAGCGGCAATCGCTGAAATCCACAGTCCAATGGGGACAAAATGCAAAAACACACTAATCCCCACAACAAACAATAATATAAAAAATAAGGGACTTATCATCTCGCTCATCAATATCGCCTCCATCATTTTATTTACTCACACACCGCACCACAATTCTACTACCGTTAACACTCACCACCTTCACTTTAGTGCCTGGTTCAATATACTGACCTTCTGACACTACATCAATTTGTTCCCCATCAATCGTCATCATACCAGCTGGTCTTAAGAGGCTCGTAACAACCCCTTCCCTGCCAAGATATCTACTATAATCAGAACTGCTGCTAAAACCACCTTGGGATTTTTCGGAGTCTTCAAGTATCATTTTCGCCCACAATTTACTTGACGGTAAAAATTTGAGTATCAATAAAAAAGCAACAATTGCGATCATTAAACTTATGGACAAAATATTGACGGCTACCATATTTCCCCCTAATGTTAGAAAAAAACTTACTAAAATACAACTCACGCCACTAATGCCCCAAAATCCAAAACCGGGTACATAGAGTTCAATAATCAGCAGTAAAATACCACTCATAAACAGTATGAGTTCAAACCAGCTAGCCACACCTGTCAGCCATTGACTACCAAAAAATAATAAGGCGGCAAATAAGCCAATGAACGCGGCGACCCCCATACCTGCAGTTTTAATCTCTGCAAATACCGCTAGAAATATAACAGATAATAATAATGATTTCACAGTACTATGCGATAAGAATCCTGCCAATTTTTCCTGAGTACCAAGATTATATTCCACTATTTCATAATCTGCGAGTCCGTAGTGGGCTAATACCGCACTACGATCAGCAGCTGATACATCAGCATAGCCAACCTCAATGGCTTGATAATCTGCCAAAGCTAAGATTTGTCCCGGCTGGGCATACCCAGGAAAGCCTAGGGTCTTATCAACCATGGCTTCAGCCACTTTCACATTCCGACCTCTTTGATGAGCGGTGGCAGAAAACTCGGCTTTTACTGCCGCAATGGTTTTTTCTGTCGTGGGTATAGGCTCTGCCGCCCCAATACTCCCCCCTGGAGCAATGGCAATATGCTGATGAGCAATCGCAATCAATGCCCCAGCTGACCAAGCGCGATTTTTTATGTAACAAATGGTCTCGATAGGCGATTGGCTAATCACATCACGAATAGTAACTGCCGAATCAACAAGTCCGCCAAAAGTATCAATTTCAATAATAATGGCCCGAGCCTGTGTGGCTTTAGCATCTGACACGGCACGATTGACCAACGCCGCCTGTCCTCCATCAATTTCACCTTTAATATTAATCACAATCACCGGCTGTGCATTGGCGAGTACCGGCTGAGAACCCATTAGCCCACTACTACCGATACACAGAGCAAACACTATAAGTATACGCCATAAAAGGCCCATAATTACCACTCCCAACTGATAATATATTGCTAGTTACTATAATAAGACAAAAACGAGTGCGCCATTAGGTACTTATGAGCTTATTATACTACACATTATCTTAAATCTTACCATTTATGTCTGAAAAATTAAAATCCGGTACTTATTTTAAAAATAAGTACCGGATTAACTCATTGATTTAGCATCTCTCGTACGATGGCGCTTATTAGCTTACCATCAGCACGCCCCTTAACTTTAGGCATAAGAACAGCCATTACTTTGCCCATTTCTTTAGGGCTAATCGCATGGGTTTCCGCTACAGCGTTTTCCACTAAAGTGCGAACTTCAGCTTCACTCAGCTGCTCCGGTAAGTAATTCATCAAAATTACAATTTCGCGTTCAAGGGCATCGACCAAATCAGGGCGATTACCTTTCTTGAACTCTTCAAGTGAATCCCGACGCATTTTTACTTCTTTCGCCAAAACGTCTAAAACCTCATCTTCAGAAAGCTCTTGCTTACGATCAATCTCGACATTTTTTATGTTAGCGCGTACCATGCGGATAACAGAAAGACGTAACTTACCGACTTCCCTTTCCTTCATAGCCTGCTTCATATCTTCTGTCAATCTCTCTTTTAGAGACATATAAATACCTCCGAAACGTGCAAAATCCTTACTTAAAACTTACGTTTACGCGCTGCTTCTGACTTTTTCTTGCGTTTTACGCTAGGCTTTTCATAATGCTCCCGCTTTCTTATTTCAGCAAGGGTGCCGGCTTTTTGACAAGTACGCTTGAATCTGCGGAGTGCACTATCAATTGTTTCGTTTTTTCCTACTTTAACTTCTGACATCTGATATCCCTCCCTCCACTCGGACCGTTACGGGGAAATGTATCTCGTTAACATACACCTAAAGATTATACACGATCAAGGTAAGCATTGTCAATATTAACCTGGCGGCCAAGCCATAAATCTTTCACCCAAAATATGCCAATGTAAATGTTGAACTGTTTGCCCACCCATCTCTTTTGTATTGACTACCAACCGAAAGCCATCTTCAGCCAGTCCAAGCTGCGCAGCTATCTTCGGAATAGTAGATAAAACATGACCCATAAGCACTCTATCATCAGGTGCGAGTTCCAGGAGATTCGCAATATGCTTCTTGGTAATTACCAGCACGTGAACCGGCGCAACTGGCTCAATATCAGGAAAAGCAATGATATATTCATCCTCATATATAACAGGCACTGATATCTCCTTGGCTGCGATCTTACAAAAAAGACATTCCTGCGTCATACTACTACAACACCTCCCTTCTATTGTTCATTTTTTCATAACACCCATGTCATATGATAGGATTCCATGTAAAATCTATTCTGTTTTTTTTACAGATATCCTGCTACAATATGGTAATTTTTCGAGAAAATTTAATCAATGATTGTGCCCCACATACCATCACGATATGGCTTTTCCAATTTAACATTACATAGTTTTCCGTGCACCCCACGTTGTCCACTCGCATACACTCTAATATAATTGCCTGTAAAGCCCTGAGCGATGCCATCCTGCTCAGGTTCAAATAACACTGTCAGCTCTTCATTAATAAAGCGCTCTTGAAACTGGGCAGCTTTTTTTTCTGCCAATTCCTGCATCATATGTACGCGGCGTTTTTTTTCATCCTCAGGTACTTGATCCGCATAATCAGCCGCCGGCGTACCACTACGCCGGGAGTAAGGAAAAATATGCATGCGGGAAAAATCCATACTCGCAACAAATTGCAAGGCATTCTCAAACATTACTAATGTTTCACCAGGAAAGCCGACAATAATATCCGTGGATATCCCAATATTATGAATTTTTTCTTGGATACCCTGTATTAGCTGCCGATACTGAGCCAAAGTATAATGCCTGTTCATCCCCAGTAGCACCTGATCATCCCCAGCCTGCAGAGGTAAATGCAGATGGGGACAAAGCCTTTTATCTTGCTGCATAATAGCAATCAGTTCGTCTGACACTTCAATTGATTCTAGAGAACCCAGCCTGAGTTGCACCAGTCCCTCAATATTGAGTACAGCCTTCACTGCATCCACCAGAGTTGTAGTCCCCAATGCATCACGGCCATACGCACCAAGATGAATTCCTGTCAACACAATTTCTTTAAATCCTAATGCAATCATTTTTTCAGTTTCTTTGATCACACTCAATAGAGGACGAGATCTAAGAGGTCCCCGGGCATAAGGAATAATACAGTATGTGCAAAAATTAGTACAACCTTCTTGAATTTTTAAAAAAGCCCTTGTGCGTCCTTCTGGCGTTTCAAATAAGGGAATATCCTCAAAATGATCAGCGCTCATAATATTAGTAACAATATTCATTATGCCCTTAGAATGTCCAACTTGTTCAACTAAATCAACAATAAGGTGCCGATCTTGCGTCCCAACAATGACATTCACGCCTTCAATGGCTTCAATTTGTTCCGGTGATACTTGAGCATAACACCCAACTACAGCCACAACAGCCTGTTCATTCATTCGAATAGCTCGTCTTATCAGTTGGCGAGATTTCCGTTCACCTAAATGAGTCACTGAACAGGTATTAATAACATAGACCTCAGCAACTTGGTCAAAAGGAGTTACTTCGTAGCCACGCTGTTTAAATAGCCCTTCCATAACCGCTGTCTCAACCTGGTTTACTTTACACCCCAGGGTAGTAAATGCAACTCGTGGCACAATTAGCCCCCCAAATCACCATATTCATACATGACAATTGATACTCCTGCCAATGCGGCCGTCTCAGTGCGCAAAATCCGTGGTCCTAGTGTAACAATATGAGCACCATGACTTTGACATAAAGCTACCTCTTGTCTGCTAAAGCCACCTTCTGGCCCCACTAATAGTACATAGTTCTTAGCGTGATGCTCAGCCAAGACTTGTTTCAAACCTTGAGCAGTTTGTCCTTCATAGAGCATCAGAATAACAGTCTCAGCATCAAGAGTTGTTAAAATGGTGGCCAAGCTTGCAATAGGCTCAACAATCGGTATAACTGCCCGACCGCACTGTTTAGATGCCTCAACGGCAATCTTTTGCCAACGTTCCAGGCGTTTATTTTTCTTGGCCTGATCATATTGTACTACTGAATGTTCTGCTGCCATGGGATAAATACCCTTTACTCCCAGCTCTACCGCCTTTTGTACAATATAATCCATTTTATCACTTTTAGGCAAACCTTGTACCAAATACACATTCACAGGTGCTTCTTTGTCTTCTATGATTGTTTCTTGCAGCGCGAGGACGATCGTATCCACCGCAATACTTGTAATTGTTGCTATGCCTGCACTGCCATCAGGTGCCACAACGACAATTGAATCACCGACTTGCATCCGCAGTACTCTGCTAATATGGCGAGCGTCTTGTCCTTGAATAGACATTTCAACTTCCAAAGGAGCATCAATAAAAAAGCGACGCAAATCAAATGCCCCCTTTGCGAGCCACGATAGCAACCCATCCACCTTCTTCAATGACTTTATCAATCACTAAGTTGTGTGCCAGCATGGCAGTCGTAACATCACTCAATCGTTCTGTAATAATACCGCTGGCAATAAAAACGCCATTCTCCTTAAGCCTTGCCTGAATATCCACAAGGAGTTTGATGACAATGTCTGCAATAATATTAGCGACAATCACATCGGCCTGACCCTTGACCCCTGTGAATAAATCACTCTGGGAGACCGCAACAAGGTTTTGAGCGTTGTTAATCGCCACATTCTCCTTGGCTACCCGCACTGCAACCGTATCGAAATCAACAGCTTGTACATGACTTGCACCAAGTTTAGCGGCGGCCACAGCTAAAATCCCTGAACCAGTACCAACATCGAAAACAACGTGACCAGGCTGCACCACTTCTTCTAGTATTCGGCAGCACATAGCTGTTGTATGATGAGTACCAGTACCAAAAGCCATACCTGGATCAAGCTCAATGATTAGGTCTCCATCTAATGGTATATAATCTTCCCACGATGGTTTGATCACAATGCGTTCTCCCACTTTAATTGGGTGAAAAAATTCTTTCCATGATGTGGCCCAGTCTTCTTCCATGACTTCACGGCATTTCGTGATTCCAGATCCTTTATTAATACCATAAGAAACAAGCTCTTGAATTTTTTCTTCAAAAAGACCTAGTTTAGCATCCAAATGCTCATCAGCTAGCAAATAAGCCTTGACTATTACAATTTCAGTATTAAGTTCTTCGGGAATGTCAGAATAATCCCATCTCCCTGATCTAAGGTATGAATTAACAAGCTCAGGATCTTCAATGACCACACCAGTAGAGCCTAAATCATGAAAAATATTAGCAACCATATCAACCGCCTCATGTGTAGTCTGAATACTAACTTCAGTCCATTTCATACCAATCGCCCCTTATTTTTTTAAACCACTAAGTTGCAACGCTTTTGTAGAAATCAAAACCTTGCTATTGCATCTTAGTGGTTTAACTAGTTATTTTTTTTGAGGATGCCTTATACTCCGCCGATTATATCTTTAACCTTTTTGAAGAAATTCTTTTGCTCTGGGTTGATATTTTCTCCGCTTACCTTGGCAAATTCCTGCAGGAGATCGCGTTGTTTATCAGTTAACTTCTGCGGTGTAACAACTTTTATTCTTACATGCTGATCGCCACGACCATTGCCTCTAAGATGAGGAATCCCTTTATCTTTTAAGCGTAAGATAGTACCTGACTGTGTTCCCTCGGTAATTTTCATTTTCACTTTGCCATCCAGTGTCGGAACTTCAATTTCATCACCTAGAGTAGCCTGCACAAAACTAATAGGCACCTCACAGATGACTTCATTACCTTCCCGTGTAAATAGTTTGTGCTGTTTTACAAAAATATAAACATATAGATCACCTGGAGGGCCGCCCCGGGTACCTGCTTCACCTTCATGAGTGACTCTAAGCCTTGAACCATTGTCAACGCCTCCAGGAATCTTGACCTTAATCTTGCGTTTTACGCGGGCTTTGCCCGTGCCACGACATTCTTTACATGGGGATTGTACAATCTTGCCTTCGCCTTGGCAACGATCACAAGCCCTTGTATTGATCATACGACCAAAAGGCGTATTCTGAGCCACTTGTACCTGTCCTGTTCCTTTACACTGACCACAAGTTTCAGCATGGGTCCCAGGCGCCGCACCTGAGCCACTACATTTCTTACAATCTTCAGTTCTGGGTATTTGTATGTCATTTTCTACCCCAAAAGCAGCTTCTTCAAAGGAAATTTCCATATCATAACGTAGATCAGATCCCTTTTCAGGACCTGGTCGCCCACCGAAACCCGACTGCCCACCAAAGAACATATCAAAGATATCATTGAAACCGCCGCCGCCACCATTACCACCAAAGCCACCAGCACCACCACTACCATCAAAGGCAGAATGACCCACTTGATCATATTGTCCCCGACGTTCAGCATTAGATAAAACCTCATATGCTTCATTCACTTCTTTAAATTTAGCTTCAGCTTCTGGTTTATCGCTGTTTACATCTGGATGGTACTTACGTGCCATTTTACGAAAAGCTTTTTTGATTTCATCATCAGACGCATTCTTATTTACGCCTAACACTTCATAATAGTCCCGTTTACTCACATTACACCATCCTATATACTTTCTGATCTCGCGAAAGAGAAAAACAGTTGAACCGCAAAGACACACAGTACCTTATCACGGCATAGTGTCTTAGCGGTTAATGAACTGTTATCAACAGCACAGTATTTGGCAGAGAGAGAAAACCTCCCTGCCAAATATCTATTACTTTATTTGAATCAACTTAAGATTATTTTTTTTCTTCGTCGACGACTTTATATTCAGCATCAACAATCTTTTCATCTTTAGCACCAGGTGCGTCTGGTTGCTCTGCTGTCGCTTCTTGCTCTTCTTTATACATGGCAGCTGACATTTCATATAATGGCTTGGTCAATTCTTCTGTATCTGCTTTGATTTTGTCATTGTCAGTACCTTTCAAGGTTTCTTTCAACTGATCAGCAGCTTTTTGTACTTTTTCTACTAATTCTTTATCAGCTTTATCGCCTGCATCTTTAATGGCTTTTTCCGCTTGATATACTAAGGAATCAGCATTATTACGAGTTTCTACTTCGTCCTTACGCGCTTTATCTTCTGCTGCATGTGCTTCGGCTTCATTGACCATGCGCTCAATATCGTCTTTACTCATGCCACCTGAAGAAGTAATGGTAATTTTTTGTTCTTTACCAGTTCCCAAATCTTTCGCGGATACGTGAACAATACCATTCGCATCAATATCAAATTTAACTTCAATGCGTGGCACTCCACGTTGCGCTGGTGGAATATCTTTCAGTTCAAAGCGTCCTAAGGTTTTATTGTAAGTCGCCATTTCCCGCTCACCTTGCAGAACATGGATGTCTACGGATGGTTGGTTATCAGCAGCGGTTGAGAATACTTGACTCTTAGAGGTAGGAATCGTAGTATTACGTTCAATAATTTTAGTACATACGCCACCTAATGTTTCAATGCCTAAAGATAGAGGAGTTACATCAAGAAGGAGTACGTCTTTTACTTCTCCAACGAGTACACCAGCCTGGATAGCAGCCCCTACAGCTACACATTCATCAGGATTTACACCACGATGTGGTTCTTTACCGAGGAATTTTTTGATGGCTTCTTGTACGGCTGGAATACGAGTCGAACCGCCAACTAAGATTACTTTTTCGATATCGTTCGGCGTAAGTCCCGAATCACTCATTGCTTGGCGAGTTGGCCCCATAGTGGATTCAACTAAATCTGCTGTTAATTCATCAAATTTAGAGCGAGTCAAGTTAAGATCTAAATGTTTAGGACCGTTTTGGTCGGCTGTAATAAATGGCAAGTTAATATTGGTTGTCAGAACGCCGGACAATTCAATTTTTGCTTTTTCTGCAGCTTCACGAAGTCGTTGCTCAGCCATACGGTCTTTTGATAAATCAATACCTGTTTCTTTTTTGAACTCGGCAATAAACCATTTCACGATACGTTCATCAAAGTCGTCGCCACCCAACTTATTATTACCATTAGTAGCCTTTACTTCAAATACGCCTTCACCTAGTTCTAGGATGGATACGTCAAAAGTACCGCCCCCTAAGTCAAATACTAGTATTGTATGTTCATTACCCTTATCTATGCCATAGGCCAATGCTGCCGCTGTTGGTTCATTAATGATTCTTAGCACTTCGAGTCCAGCAATCGCTCCAGCGTCTTTAGTTGCTTGGCGCTGACTATCATTATAATATGCAGGTACAGTGATAACGGCTCTGGTAACTTTCTGTCCCAAATAGGCCTCAGCATCTGCTTTGAGCTTTTGCAAAATCATGGCTGAAATTTCTTGTGGTGTATAGTTTTTATCACCAATTTTCACTTTGTAGTCAGTACCCATATGACGTTTTATTGAACTTATTGTACGATCAGGATTTGATACGGCTTGACGTTTTGCCACTTGACCGACTAGACGCTCATCTGTTTTTGAAAAGCCTACGACTGAAGGAGTAATTCTAGCGCCTTCGGCAGTAGGAATAACGACAGCTTCGCCACCTTCCATTACTGCTACACATGAATTTGTTGTACCAAGATCGATACCAATTACTTTTGACATGATTTATTCCTCCTTAAAATATGTAAAATTTTATACTCTAAAATAAACTCTCTATCACCTATATCTTACGGAATCAAAAATCCTAGGAGCTTTGATTCCAATTAAGAACGACTTGATTAATTACCTACGACTTTAACCATACTTGGTCTAATGACTTTGCCCCGGACAGCATAGCCTTTTTGCAATTCTTCAACCACAGTTCCATCCACTTGAGTCTCATCTTCAACCCTCATAACGGCATCATGTTTTTGTGGATCAAACATCTGTCCAAGGGCTTCCACTGTTGTTAGACCACTTTTTTCCAATACTTGTAAAAACTGTCTATGGATCATTTCTACACCAAGCAACAACGTAGCAGCATCTTGAGCCGCTGCACTACTGAGCGCTCTTTCAAAATTATCAACCACTGGCAATAAATCGATAAGAACATTTTGCGCTACAACCATGGACAAATCTTCTTTTTCTTGACGCGTACGTCGACGGTGATTTTCAAAATCGGCCTGGAGGCGTTTATAGCGTTCAATGTGTTCTTCAATTAAATGGTCTTTATCAGCTACCTGCGTTTCTTGTTGACCTATTTCATCTTCATTTAAGATTTCCACGGTTTTTTCTATAGCTTCGTCAACAGCTTCATTCATATTATTCACGTCTTTATCATCCTTGCCCTTTGTTTTGGTCAATTATCTCACCCCATATTTTAAAATTGTGTTAAACCACCTATGTTTTTTACTCCAGCCTTAGGGCTATTAGCACCTTCAACTTTCTTTTTGATAATAGTATCAATACGGAGTATTGCTACAGCGACTTCACCAGCTGCCTTTACTGCATGGAGCTTTACCTTAACAGGATCAACAACACCTAGCATCAGCATATCAACGATTTCACCAGTATCACAATCAATACCGAGGGAATCTAAGCCTTGGCTACCGTGGGCTGCCACCACTTCTTCGACTTTTTCGAGAGGATTATAACCTGCATTCTCCACGATTTGTGCGAGAGGCCTTCTAAGGGCATGTGTGACACAATCAACGCCATAGACTGACATACCTTTTACATTACCCCTTGCTTGCTCAACGGCGCGACTCACAGCAATTTCTATAGAGCCACCGCCAGGTACATAACCATGTTTGACAGCAGCCTGCACACTCGAAGCTGCATCTTTCGCAATTCGTTGACGCTCACCGACAACTTCTTGTGTGGCAGCACCTACCAAAATAGTCGCCATTGGCTTACCAGCCCCGCCTAAAATGCGGATATGTTCTAATTTTTCATCCTCATAGACGGTGTCTGCATTGCCTAAATATTTATAAATATCAGCTATATCCTTTTTCAGACCTGTGCGTTTTATCATGCGGGCACCGACATGCTCTGCCCCGCGACGCAAGTCCTCAGCTGGAACTCGCTGGATCACCATAATGCCAGCATCTGTTAGTATCTCTTCGGCCATAGGATGGACGCCTCGATCGACGAGCACAACTTGAACGCCAAGTTCGACTATTTTGCATATATGATCTTTAAACTCATGTTGAAGTTCTCTATATAATTTAAAACCCGCTTCAGTGCTTAACGCTTCATCTTCAATTTCTTCAGGCTCAAGAGCATCATCAATAACCAATACTTTTGCCTGATTGACTGTGATTGGCATCTCTTGATTCATGCGTTCTTTATGAATAATAACGCCCATAAACACCTCATTATCAGCGCCTTCTTCAGCCATAATAATGTCAGATAGTTTAAATTTACGTTCACATAATTTATCAAAGCCAATTAAGCGAGCAGCCCTAACAACAAGATCTGCAATGTCTTCATACTCACGCCCAGCAATCATAGCAATACTGCGCAATATCGGGTCATTTATATCCTTAACTTCTCGAGCATGTAGCTTAATTTGCTCTAATGCATAGGCTATACCATATTTAACGCCTTCAATAACCCGGGCAATGGGTACACCTCTGAGTACTTGATTCACCCCTTCACTAACCAATCCACCAGCCATGATTGTAGCTGTCGTTGTACCATCACCTACTTCAGCCTGCTGGGCTTTGGCAATATTAATCATCATATTAGCTGCCGGATGATTGACTTCCATTTTATCTAAAATAGTGACACCATCGTTTGTAATAATGACTTCACCAGTAGAATCTACCAGCATCGTATCAAGTCCCTTGGGGCCAATTGTTCCCTCGACAGCCGCTGTGACAGCTCTGACCGCATTGGCATTGGTCATAAGCGCTGCTAAACTCTCATCAGCTTCAGGACCACTCCCACCTTGCTTTAGTTTCATGTGTGTCACCCCCAATTATAATTTAAGTATCTGATGCTGTCTTAATCATATATAGATTTCTATGTAATGTCAGTTAACATTGGTTGACAAAGCGAGCATCGTTATTCATCTGTGCGATATAAATACCTTATCTATATACAGTAGAGTTAGTATATCTAGCTCTACACTTTATACTTTTGTAAGACTTCTCCCAAATGTCGATGCATAAATTCTAGTACCGACATTACTTTTCCGTAGTCCATTCTCGTTGGACCAAGGACTGCTACCGTCCCTACGACTTGACCATCAATGCGATAAGTAGCCTGCACCATACTACAATCTTTTATACCACTATATTTATTTTCACCACCAATGGTCACGATTACACCATCATTATCTTGTATCTGTAAAATATTGCATAATAGCTGTTCTTCTTCCAGCATACCAAGAAAAGATTTTACTTTATCAATGTTTTTAAATTCTGGCTGACTCAGCAGTTGGGTCGTACCACCAAGATAAAGGCGTTCATTTTTTTCTACAACCAAGGCCTGCCGCAGTATTTCCATGGCCGTTTCGAATAAATCAGCATCCACGACAATATCTTGTTGTATTTCTTTTAGCACATCGATCTTTATTTTATCAAAAGACAGTCCTGCTAAGCGTTTGTTAATATTTACAGCAATATGTTGCAAATCGTTAAAAGAAGTGCCTGCTGGTATGTCAATTACCTTATTTTCTACAAACCCGGTATCTGTAACAACAACCAAAATAACCCGGCAGTCATCAAATGGTAGAAATTTTAAATATTTAAAAGCACATTTAGACACCTGTGGCGCTAGCACCAAGGAAATATTGTTTGTCATGCTTGATAAAATCTTAGCGGTTTCCTGAAAAACTTCCGCAACATGGCGTGTCTTAACTTGATACCAATTCTTAATAAGGGCAATTTCTTTGTCTGATATTTGTGTTGGCGCTAATAAGGAATCAACATAAAACCGATAACCCTTAGCAGAGGGAATGCGTCCCGATGATGTATGTAATTGTTCAATATAGCCTAATAATTCAAGGTCGGCCATTTCATTACGAATCGTTGCCGGACTGATTCCAAGTGAATGCTTACGGGCAATTGTACGTGATCCAATAGGTTCAGCAGTGGAAATATAATCATCAACAATAGCCTGAAGAATACTACGTTTTCGCTGATCTATCATACAAATGCCACCTCCTATTGTTTACACTCGTTGTTAGCACTCGCTATCAGAGAGTGCTAACACCTAATAAAAAAATACCACTCTTACGCCTAAATGTCAAGATGTAATTGCAGATATTCTTATGGTAAAAATGCACGAAACACAATATTGCCATATTTCATGCCGATCTGTGTCAGAAATATTTTATTTTCAGTTGCCACTATAAGATGTTTACCTGTTAACATTGTGACGACAGCTCCATAATAAGTAAAAAAATCAGCACTAAAATAGCGATCAAATTTTGGCACTGACATCCCTTCTACTGTCCGCAAAGCCAAGAAGACATATTCAGCCATAGCGGTACTCTTCTCTGGGGTTTCGCGTACTTCTATGGGGGACATCCCTTGTTCAACAGCCCTAATATAGGTAACCACATCAGCCGTATTATTTCGTCGCTCACCTTGCCAAAAAGAATGGGCTGCTGCTCCTACCCCGATATAAGGCTGATAGTGCCAGTATTTTAAATTATGGCGGCATTCATAGCCAGCCCTAGCAAAATTAGATATCTCATACCTTGTAAACCCCTTTGTTGGCAATAACTGTGTTGCCAGATCATACATTTCTTCATCAATCTCTTCATCAGGTAGGATAAGGGTACCTTGTTGGTGCATCGTAGCGAAGGGGGTACCGTCTTCTACTTTTAGACCATAACCCGAAATATGCGAGACATCAAGTTCTACGGCCTTTTGAATACTATCACGTAACTGTTGAGTCGTCTGTCCTGGCAATCCATACATTAAATCAATATTAATATCAATAAACCCTGCACTTTTTGCCATTTTGACGGCCTCTAACCCTTGGGCAGCAGAGTGTATTCTACCAATTGATAATAGCAAGGGATCACTAAAAGTTTGCACACCAAAACTAATACGATTCACACCAGCAGCCCGCAGTGCCAACAACTTGCCAAAATCAATTGTACCAGGGTTAGCCTCAATACTGATTTCAGCATCTTCATCAATGGAAAAACTAGCATGTACCTGCTGCAATATTTGGCTTAAATCATTCCCTGACAAAACTGTAGGCGTCCCACCGCCAATATAGATAGTATCGACAATATCGCCCGATAAAACACCGCCCAAGCCGGAAATCTCCCGGCATAAGGCGGCAACGTAAGGCTGATATAAATGAGCAAGACCTGCATTTGAAGGGAAATCACAATATAAACATTTTTGTAAACAAAATGGAATATGAATATAAAGACCAATCTTCATCATTAATCACCTTTAATCAATTTTCAATATGGCCATAAAGGCTTCTTGTGGCACTTCCACATTACCGACTTGCTTCATGCGCTTTTTACCTTGTTTTTGCTTTTCGAGAAGTTTACGTTTCCGACTAATATCTCCACCATAACATTTTGACAATACATCTTTGCGCATGGCTCGTACACTTTCCCGGGCAATGATCTTATTACCAATGGCCGCTTGGATAGGAATTTCAAACATTTGACGTGGTATAATACCTTTTAATTTTTCCACGAGCAATCGTCCGCGATAAGCAGCTTTTTCATGGTGTACAATTATTGACAGTGCATCAACAATTTCACCATTAAGCAAAATGTCAAGTTTAACTAGTTTAGACTGTCGATACCCAATCAGTTCATAATCCAAGGAAGCATAACCTCGACTCGCCGATTTCAGCCGATCAAAATAATCATAGATAATCTCACTCAGCGGTAAATGATAAGTAATCATGACCCTAGTGGTATCCAAATATTTCATATCTTTAAACTCACCACGTTTTTCTTGGGACAATTCCATAACGACGCCAACATAATCATTTGGCACAATAACCATGGCTTTAACATATGGCTCTTCAATATGCTCAATTTCCTGCGGTGTGGGCAACTTGGCAGGGTTCTCAATTTCAAAAATTTCTCCATTTGTTTTGAATATTTTATAGATAACACTAGGTGCTGTTGTAATCAAGGTCAGATTGTATTCCCGCTCTAGACGTTCTTGAACAACTTCCATATGTAGGAGTCCTAAGAAACCGCAACGAAAACCAAGTCCTAAGGCCATTGATGTCTCTGGCTCAAATACCAGTGATGCATCATTGAGTCTTAACTTTTCTAGTGCATCTCTGAGCAGATCATAATCAGAATTATCCACTGGATATAAACCGCAGTATACCATGGGCGTAACCTTACGATAACCAGGTAGGGCCTGGGCAACAGGATTATCGGCATCAGTAATGGTATCGCCAACCCTTACATCTTTAACATTTTTAATACTACCAGCCACAAAACCTACATGTCCTGGTCCAAGTTCACTCACATTGGTCATCGCAGGCCTAAAGACACCCACCTCTGTTACTTCAATAATTTTATTGGTGGCGATCATTTTCATTTTCATACCCGGCTTAATCGTGCCATTCATCACTCGCACATAAGCAATAACGCCTTTATATGCGTCAAAATGAGAATCAAAAATAAGTGCACACAACGGCTGCTCAGCCGCGCCTTGGGGCGCTGGAACTTTCTTCACAATAGCTTCTAAGACCTCTTCAATGCCAATACCCGTTTTAGCACTTGTGAGTACGGCCTCTGAAGTATCTAGACCAATTACATCTTCAACTTCCTTTTTTACTCGTTCTGGATCGGCACTTGGCAAGTCGATTTTATTAATAATCGTAATGATCTCCAAGTCATTGTCGAGGGCTAAATATACATTTGCCAGTGTCTGAGCTTCAATCCCTTGAGCAGCATCAACAATTAAGAGTGCGCCTTCACAAGCTGCCAAACTACGCGACACTTCATAGGTAAAGTCAACGTGTCCTGGTGTGTCAATTAGATTGAGCATATAGGTTTCCCCATCTTTAGCCTTATATTCTAAACGTACCGACTGGGCTTTGATGGTAATGCCACGTTCCCGCTCAATATCCATATTATCTAGCACCTGAGCTTCCATCTGACGAGAAGAAAGCGCGCCTGTATACTCAATCAATCGATCAGCAAGCGTAGATTTTCCATGATCTATATGAGCAATTATCGAAAAATTGCGGATATTGCTGGTTTTCATAAAAGCCTCCCCTTATATATATAAACAAATAATTACGAATAGAGCCTCTTTATATTAGGATGGCGTGTTTTTTTAAACACGCCTTACCACTCATTATATCACCTGCTACCTAGCGCCTGCAAGCATTACCTCAACTGCTTAAGAGAAACATTCAATCTTTGGGGAAGTTCAGTTAGATAAATTTCTAAGGACTGTTTAAATTTGAACCCGTTGTCTATCAGTAATTGATCCCATAACTCCAGTAATAGTAGCTCTTTCTTGCAATCAATTTCTATATAAGTAGGTATGATGATACTATGATGAGCTGCTTTTATAATAATATTTTTATCGTTATTGATCATTTCACCCACTGGATATACTGCGTGCAGATTATAGCTAGATCCTAATATATAAATTGAATAAACGCCATCATAGTCACAGTTAATATTAAAAACACGTACACTCTCTTGCCTCTGGGTTAAACTATTTAACTGCCGCTCTGATACTGATACTCCAAGCATTATGACTACAACTAAAATCAATAAACCACGAAGAACAATAAGGGTATCTCGGTATGGAAGTGGGCAAAACATCTCATCACCTCTTACTGTAGGTTACTCTCGGCAATAATTTCGGCCACTATGTCACCAAACAATTCAATACCTCGCTCGGCTTCTTCCTTGGTATTCTCCTGACACCCTACCTCTATTAATAAAGCCCGGGAATGAAGTTGCTGATTATACCGCCAATCATCCAGGCGAATACCCCGAGAAACACCTGGATAACGTTGATTCATTTTAGCATCAATCAGTTTAGCAAAAGCATGATTATCTTGCCAATGAGGCTGAGGAAGTCCCGGCTGTCCTGTAGCAACGATAATCATCATTCTAGCGACCTGTACACCATTAACGACAGCTGTAGTATTCTCTTTTTTTTCAGCATCCCGATGAATGTCAAATATCATTTGAATCGACGGATTTTCTGATAACATATTTTTTACAGTAATTTCAGATGCATTGTACGCTTTCATAAAGCTAGGATAGTCATGAATCTTGTTACTCTGTACGGTTTCAATACCATAGGTGCTTAATCGTTTAACTAACGCTTCCCCTACATCTACAATATCACCTCGTTGCCCACCTGGACTATGGGCAACACCTGCACTAGGAACAAAAGATTCAGCTGTATGTGTATGATAAATACCTACCAATGGTTTACCAGCTGACGCGGTATTTGCCGCTATAAATTTAGGTAAATTAGGAATATTCATAGCACTAACAGTCTGGGTTTTTGGCTTCATTGCCTCCAATACAGGGATTTCTGCCTGTAATAGGGAGCGCATATCTTTAATATCTACATCAGTAAAAAACAGTATAACTTCACGAAATACCTGCTCTGCATTACCTGCATTTTTCTCTTTAACTACCAACTGGGGCTCAGTAGCACTGATTAATCTAGGAATGCCTAAAAATAATACATCACGCCATTTAGGCAATTGAAGCACCTTATATTGTCCTTGCCCAGTTATAACGCTGCCACTCACTGGCAACACTTCTTCAGATGAATTACCATATTCCCATACGAGGGTACACATACACAATATACTGACAACAACAAGCAGTATTTTTTTAACTAAGTACGCTTTTTTTGCCTGTTGACGTAGGCGTCTAGTTAACATCATTCCCTCCCATTGACACCTAGGTTGATTATACGATCAAACATAGGTTGTCACTATTTGCGTTTACATACAATGTATATGCAAAGGAGGAAAAAAATATTAATGAAGATATTTATATATATTTTCATAATCAATATGAGGGTGCAGGGCCTGGTTGATTCCGCCGGCTACTACCACTCCAATATCGTCAATAAAGCGATCCACTTCTTTAGGTGTTACCATTAAATCACCAAGGGCTTCTGGTAAGACCTGACTCACAATCGTTCTGCGATCTGCATCTGATAGATTTTCCATACTTTTAAAATAGCGGCCAAAGCTGGCATGTTCTTGCAATGTATCAATTGTATCTATAGCGATTGTAGTCGCATGAACAACTGTTGGCACACCAATAGCAATAACAGGCACGCCTAAAGACTCTTTCGTTAAGCCAAACCGTTTATTACCTACGCCTGAACCAGGACTAATCCCAGTGTTAGCCAGCTGTACAGTAGTAAGCACTCTATGGCTAGAAGCTGCTGCCAACGCATCAATCGCAATCACCAAATCAGGCTTTATTTTACTGACAATACCTTGTACAATTTCCACTGTTTCCATGCCAGTAATACCTAAAACTCCTGGTGCAATGGCACAGACTGATCGCACACCGCCCTGTAGTTCAGGTGATAGCATTTCCTGTAAATGACGGGTAACCACTATTTTTTCTACAGCTCGCGGCCCGAGAGCATCAGGTGTAATATTCCGATTGCCGAGGCCAATGACCAATATAACGGCATTTGGGGGTAATTCAACCATCGCAACCAATTCTTTGGCCAAAATTTTCATTACTTGTTCCTGGAGAGGTGTATTTTTGTACTTGAGACCCTGAGCCTCAATCGTAATGTATTTGCCCTGTCCTTTGCCCATAGCATTTTGAGCTTCAGGGGTAGTAATACTGACTTTTGTAGTAAGAATTTCTCCATCTTCCACAGTCTCCACAATAACTCCTGGAATATCCTCACTGACTTTTCTGTGTAACATCTCTCTTGCTTCCAACGCCAAGTCAGTCCGCGGTGTCCAATTAAAATCACTCATTTACGTCACTCCTCATGTATAAAATCAACACTATTTTAACCTGAATACATATCAGCTATGCAACAGATATAAACTATAATAGATTGCTTGGCAAAGCTAACCATAATCATCAATTCTAAATATAATAAAGAGCCGCTATAAATTTGTTAATTGCTACTTGCGTTTTATTGCATCACATGCTAGAATACTGTAGGTAACATGCTCTTTAAGGAGGTGAATCACTTGCCAAACATTAAATCATCTGAACGTAGCGTAAAAACTGATGCTGAGCGACGTGCTAGAAACTTTGCGGTGAGATCAACCATCAAAACTGTTTCTCGTAAAGTACTTGAGTCAGTAACTGCTGGCAACTCTGATGAGGCTAAAGCTCTTTTGGTTAAAGCTAGCAGAACTATTGACAAAGCAGCCGCTAAAGGCGTTGTTCATAAAAATTCCGCAGCGCGTAAAAAATCTCGTTTAGCCCTTAAACTTAATGCCTTAGCTAAGTAATTAAGACGAAAACCCCTGTTCATTTTAAAATGAACAGGGGTTTTTTAGTTACTCCTATTATTATCCGCACATCGCAATAATAATCTCTTCCAGCACCATTGGGTTGGCTCTACCTGACTTTAAATCATGGTCAGCTGTTGCGAGGGATACCATGGTCTGTTTTAATATCTCCACCGTGAAGTTTCTACTCTGCTTGATCATCTTTTCACCAATAAAAGGTACTAACCCCAGTTTTTCAGCCACATCACGGCCATTATACCCTTGCTGGGCCATATCCTTAGCCTGCCACATCATACGTACTTGACGAGCAAGTAGGGAAATCAGTTTAAGTGGATGTTCACCAGCCTGCATCTGTTCACCAATCAATTGCAATGCCTTACCTACTTGTCTTTGACTCACAGCATCAATCATAGAAAATACTGATATCTCCGGAATAGCCGACATAATCTCTACCAGATCCTGCTGACTAATCACAGATTTCTTTTGCGTAAAGAGTGCTATTTTTTCCAATTCATTATGTAAAAAACCTAATGATACTGTAGACATAATACTTACAATCCCCAGAAAATATTCTATGGCATCACTTGCCATTTTTTTATTAAGTTCCGCTAATTTAGAATTAAGCCAGCCGCGCACATCTCGCGCCTTTAAGTGAGATACCTCTACAGTAGCCCCATGTTTTTCCACCATTTTAAATAGCTTACGGCGTTTATCAACTTTATCGATTGTGGAAAAAATCACACAAGCATAATCTGGAATATTGGCAATTAGCTCTAGTAAGCGATCAGCAGCATGATCTACAGTTTCAGTTTCCTCGTCACTGCCTGCTTTTCGCGAGCGAAACAAGGTTGTCCCACGCACAATAATCACATTCTTACCACCCATAAAGGGCACTGTCTCAATTAAGGCCATTAATTCATTGGCCGTGGGCTCACGTTCTAAAATGACAAGATTCATATCCATTTCGTCAGGTGCTAGTACAGCCTTAATGACTGCCTGTTCAATTTGCCTGATAAAATAAGTCTCTTCACCATACAACAGATAGATGGGCTTTATCTGGCCTTTTTTAATTTGTTCTAGCACTGCTACATAACTCATATAGCTCCTCACCCCTTACGTACTACTCATTTAATAAATATCTCAACTGCTACTTGTCTTGCCATCTATCTTATTTGGTATTTGACTCGTCTATACTATATCGCATAGGGATAGTTTCTATGTTTTATCTTTTCCAAACTCGATTTATGATAGTCCATTATTTACAATACGTTAAGCCAAGAAACGAGTATCCTGCATACTTATCATATGGGAAAAATCAACCTAACTGTTTACATTCGCTATATCACCATAATATCCTTGCAAAATATCACTTTTTTTCATTTAAGATAACGTCAAACAATTCACCTTTTCCTTTCTAACTTTTTCATGCTTTACGTCTAATGATGCCACTAGCCCTCGTATATTCAAATATTACCGTTTATTGCCTATGTGTCAGCGTACCTATCCCCTTACATACCACTCACTTCATAAAGGTATCAACTGCTAATGTCTTGCCATCTGTCGTAAATACAATAGCCCCTTGCTGGTCAGTACGATATATTTTACTATTTTGCGCCAGCAAGCCCTTGATGGTACTTTCATGAGGATGCCCAAAACGATTCTCTTTACCAACTGAAATCACTGCATACTCGGGGGCGACAGCTTGCAAAAATCCAATGGTGGAGGATGTTTTGGCTCCATGATGGCAAACTTTCAGTACAGTACTGGAAATATCTTTGCCACTGGCAAGAATCTCTTCTTCTCCTTTACCTGTAAGGTCACCAGTCAGTAAAAAACTATGCTTGCCATAACTCACCTGTACCACACTTGATACCTCATTACTTTGCTGCACATTTTGGCCACTCACAGCATGTACCACTTGAATTTTAACGCCATCAATCTCTATGCGTTGTTTCTCATAAACAGGAATAAAACAAGTATGATGTGCTACCTGCACCAAATTACGTACCGCCTGCGTATAGTCTTCGCGAGATAACATACTATTTTTCACAGGCAACTCTTTGGCAACGGCTGCCGCCCCACCAGCATGATCCTGATGGCCATGAGTTAAAAATAGATAATCAATGGACAGCACACCATAATGCCTTAAGTAAGGTACAACCACGCGATCCCCAATATCAAAATCAGTTGTAGTGCCCATTACACCACCTGTATCCACCAAAATAGCCCGCCCATGAGGCGTTATAATAAGGGCACAATCACCTTGTCCTACATCTATAAAATGAACATACATGGGACGCGGGTAAATACTATATAAAATGGCGCAAATAACCACACTCAGCAGGGCTACAGCACTTGCCCTAGGCCATTTTTGCATTCCCCCTCTTACTGATAACACATTGTGGGGTTTATACTCATACACCCATGCTAATACTAGATAGTAGATCATACCCCCAATAAGCCCAATTGATGGCATATACAACTTCGCACCCGGGACCATCGCAAGCCAAGCGGTACACTGAATGACAATGCCAATGAGTAAACTGCAGATGACCATCATGATATTGCCAACGACGCCTACCAACATACCAATACATGCACCAAATAAACCCAGTATTACAATCCATTCAATCAACGGCACAATGAGCACATTGGCTACAAATGAACTCAAGGAAAAGCTATTAAAATACCAAGCTATAAAGGGGAGTACGCCCAGCTGTGCTGATAGTGTGACTGCCAGTAACCTAGCCAGCCAAGTCGGCAATGCAGTCATCATGGCTACCGTCTTAGTATTTAGAAACACCAAACCAGCCGAGGACCCAAAGGACAACTGAAAGCTCAAATCATAAATAAGAGAAGGTTCATGAATCATCATCCCTAGGGCTGATAGTAGTAAAGCGTTAGCGGCATCCTTTTCCCGCCCAAAACAGACTGCGAATAAGGCAATGAGTCCCATAATAAGCGAACGCAAAACAGGTGGCGTCAAGCCACAAAAAATAGCATAAAAAGTCACAACACCAGCTGCGAATAGAGGAACAACTTTAGTATTGAAAGCGAACCTTCTAGCCACTGACATACCAAGGACAGTAATGACCCCTACCACCAGGGCAATATGAGATCCTGATACAGATAAAATATGAACAATCCCTGTTGTAGCAAAATCAGCGACAATTTCCGGAGGAATGCCACCATACCCGCCAAATAACATACCTGCTAAAATTGCCGCATGACAGTCAGGCATTACTTTTTGCATATTCTCAATCATTTTTTCCCGCCACAATGCCAGAGTACAACTCCAGGACACATTGTTATGTTTAGCGACAAGGCTTATGTCTTGGTCCTGAATAAACATACGCCCTCGAATACCTTGCCGCTGGGCAGCAGCCACGCTATCATATTGACCCGGATTATTATAGCCATGTAAAGGGATCACCTCACCAATTAGCCGAATTTCATCACCCTGGCTAAGCATAGGCTTACTACTTGTTTGCCTTCCCGTCACAAGTAACATACCTGTAACGGTTATCTTTTTCCCATCTGCTATCTGTCCCCTCTTGATGGATACTAGGTAGCGAACTTTACTGTTACCCTCCTCAATCAAGGTTACTACGGGTACTTCGCTGATGGTACCATACACCACCATTGTCTGTCCGGTGTAACGGCTAATATCTGTTGATGCAAGAGCATCAGCATGTATGAAGCACAACATTCCTACAATAAAGAATAGCGCCCCCACAGACCAAAGAAGTGGTTTATGTACATAAATTTGCCAAACAATAAAAATAAGTAAAACAACACCACTTATATACAACAAAGGTAGTAGATGGCTAACATAAGCAGCACACCAAATACCAGCAGCAAAGGTTGCCGTAATGAGTGCAATTATATCTGTCATACACCAATACCCCTTATAGCGTAACTTTATCTTTTAGTTTTTCAAATTTACTGGGACCAATTCCTGTAACCTTCTTTAACTCCTCAATATCGCTAAAACTACCATTCGTCTGACGATATTCCAAAATACGTTCAGCCAAAGACGGTCCTACCCCTGGCAAGGCATCCAATTCACTTTTATCAGCAGTATTAATGTTAACCTTAGTACCGGCTTTCACTTTAATAGAATTACCACCGATATTTTCTCCCTCCACCGCTACTGATTTCGCCACAACATGAATGTGCATACCGTCTTTAACCAGTTGCGCCATATTTATTTTACTGACATCAGCCTCAGGGGCAAGACCGCCGGCCATGGTAACAAGATCAATCACTCTAGCATTATGAGAGACTTTAAAAACCCCTGGTTTATTCACTGCACCACTTATATACACGATGCTCTCGCTGACCTTTTCTTCTGCAGTCTTAGCCCCCTTAGCTAGTACCTCGCCCGATGATGTACTTTCACTAACTGAAGTTTTCTGCCAAAAACTATAAAAACTACCTGTCACAATCAACATTGCTAGTATAACAATGAAAATTATTTTCCCCCGTTGTTCACTCACTACCTTACCCCCTATTTCATTTGCAGTACGATTAGTCAATCACAACTAGTATTCCTTTTTTTGACAATAAAAAACCGATCTTTTTAAAAGATCGGTTTCTTCCATTATCCCATTGCCCTATGATCATTCAAAACAGCCTTCCAAGGCAACGCTTACATAGTTACATTGTACTTGTTAGCGTCCAAATGCTTCCAATTTAATCCCATTTTTCTCTAATTTTCCTCGTATTGTTTTAATCATTTCAACCGTGCCTGGCGTGTCACCATGTACACAAATCGTCTGGGCACTAATTGGTATAGCTATACCCCCTATACTTTTTACGCTCCCTTCTTTGACCATTGACAGCACGCGCTCAGCCACTATATCAACATCATGAATAACTGCTCCAGGCTGTTTCCGAGAAACTAATGTTCCCTGGTTGGTGTACGCCCGGTCAGCAAAGGCTTCTTCTACATATTTTACACCAACATTTTGGGCTGCTGTTACCATCGTGGAATTACCCAAGCATAACATATATAAACTCGAATCTACTGCTTTTATCGCTTCGGCAATAGCAGTAGCCACTTCAATATCCTTTTCAGCTGCATTATAGAGACCACCATGCACTTTTACATGTTGCAACGCAAGCCCCTCAGTTTTGCACAAAGCCCACAAAGCACCAATCTGGTAGATTACATCTGCTTTGATTTCTTCACTTGATGCTGCCATAATCCGTCGTCCGAATCCCACCAAATCAGGGAAAGAAGGATGGGCACCAATGGCAACACCGTATTTCTTAGCCAGTCTAATTGTTTTTAACATATTACTAGGGTCTGATGCATGAAATCCACAAGCCACATTGATGGATGTTACATACGGCATAGACTCCTCATCGTACCCCAACTTATACACACCATAGCTTTCTCCCATATCACAATTTAAATCCATACTCATCATCATTATTTTATCTCCTCAACTTGGACATCATAACATTGTCCATTTATGGTAATTTTAAATGGTCTTACGTTCATCGATTTATGTTCTGGCACCGCCACCCATGCCTCTTCTATGTGCATATAACGATCTTGCTCGTGCTGCAATGCCGCCACGGCCTCCTCATCCGAACACTGTCTAAACCGCACCGAGTCACCTGGTTTAGCTTGTGCCAGCCAGGTCAAATCAGGACCGATTACCGTGCCAAGCTTAGCATATCCTCCAGTTGTCTGACGATCTGCCATCATCACAATCGGCATACCATGACCAGGAACCTGAATTGCCCCCTGACACAAAGCATCCGAAATTATATCCGGTGTGCCACTATGTTTAATTGGAGCCCCCTCCAATCTGTATCCCATACGATCAGCTTCTGCAGAAATGGTATACTTGCTATTAAAAAAAGTTGCAATTCCCTCCTTTGTAAACAAATCATCTTGCGGTCCTAGTAGTACACGCACTTCTAATTCACTGGCATATTGCGGTATAAAAGTTTCGGGTAACATTCTTAATTGCCCAGCAAAACCAGCACTTTGTTTTCCTACTGCAAAAGTACTCCCAACTTGCAAAGCTTTGCCATCCACACCGCCCACACCTGCACGAGTATAGGTAGAGCGACTTCCTAAAACTAAAGGAACATCAACACCACCAAACACAGCAAGATAACTACGGCAGCCACATGCTGCATAACCAAAAGCCAGTTCACTACCAGCCGCAATATAAAAAGATGACCAATTTCTTATCTTTTCCCCATTTAGCGTCCCTTGCATATCCGATCCACATATTGAGACCCAAGCTTCGTTGTCAAAATGAAAGGTCGCCCCAAGCAGGGTCATTTCCACTACAGCAGCATCGCAGGCATTTCCAGCCAAGATATTGGCGATACGATATGCATAACGATCCATCACTCCCGCTACTGGCATGCCATATGCCTGATAGCCCCAGCGCCCTTTATCTTGAATGGTAGTTAGCAATCCTGGTTTAATAATCGTAATCATATTGATCCAGCACCTCCGCCAAGAATACCAGTAACAGGCTGATAGCTGCCATGATCAATCTCTTGCTTAATTGCGTAATACTCTTCAGATGGGACAGAGATAAACTGAAGATAATTACCAGCATCAAATAAGAATGGATTTTCCATTACAGAGTTAAAAGCTTTAATTGGTGTACAGCCAATTAAGCGCCACCCCCCCGGGCTTTCGATAGGATAAAATCCAGTCTGACTGCCAGCTATACCAACAGAACCAGCCGGAATTTTAGTACGTGGTTTTTCTAAGCGTGGAGTTGCTATGCGCTCGGACATACCACCCAAATAGGGAAATCCTGGCGTAAAGCCAAGCATATAGACTAGATACGGCGTAGATGTATGAATTTTTATCACCTCATCTACCGACAATCCATTATATTCTGCAACAAAATCCAAATCCGGACCAAATTCACCACCATAACATACTGGAATATAAACAACTTTAGCATCTACGCTCTCGGTAGAGGCTTCCATAGTCAGCAGCATTTCCTCAATGCGTTTCACTAAAGCAAGCCGTTTTATGCGCAATGGGTTAAAATAGATCAGCAAAGAACGATAAGTGGGAACCACCTCTATTAATTCCTCAGCCATTTGTATTCTAAGTAAGTTAGCAGTCTGGTGTACACGAGCATTAATATCAAAATTAATTGCATTGCCAAATTCGACTATCAACCCCTGTTCACCTGCGGTTAGTATCCTAACGCCAACCATATTATCACCTCGTTAAACTTCTTGTACTATTTGATCTATGCATTTGGAGTTAGAAGACAAGAAAATACATCAGGAAGACATTCACTGTCAGAAGTATCAATGCTGTTGGCACCTGTGCTTTAATAACGGCACTTTTATCAGGCAAATCAAGTAACGCAGCAGGTACAATGTTATAGTTTGCCGCCATAGGTGTCATCAGGGTTCCACAATAACCAGAGAACATGCCAATTGCCGCCATAACAGCAGGATTACCACCATGCATCTGGATAATTAAGGGTAGTCCAATGCCTGCGGTCATAACGGGAAAAGCGGCAAATGCATTTCCCATAACCATGGTAAATAAAGCCATTCCCACTGTATAAGCAAAAACTACCAAAAAACGATTATCTACAGGAATGGCGGCACTAACCAAATTCGAGACAGCTTGACCGACGCCAGCAACAGCAAAAAGTGCTCCCAAAGTAGCCAACATCTGTGGAAGAACGGCTGCCCAACCAATTGCATCTATCAAACGACGAGATTCCTTGATCGATTGCAATCCCTTTTCCTTAGTCAACCCAAGGGCCACAAGTAACGCAATTATGCAGGCAACGCCTAGGCTAACAAGGGTAACATTACTTTTATCCAAGAGTGCTAAACCGCCAATTTTCACATTATTTAAACCTAATGTGCCGATAAGGGTAATTACAGGAATTAATAAAGCTGGAACGAATAACCGATTTCCCAGTTTTCTCGCACTAGCTATACGTTTTTCTGCCGTCTCTTGACTATATGACCCTAAGCATACACCCCCAAATCCGGCAATCATCGCCATGGCAATAACAATGATCCCCATATACATTGGCGGAATTATCTGTCCAAATAAAAAAGAAATCGCAAAAAGTCCCCAGAACGCAGCAGTCATTATCCTTTTGGGATTGCTATTATCTTTTAACGTCAATATAGCAATGACTGCCATGAAAATACCGCTAACGTAATAGATATACTCTAGACTAATGATCATACTACACATCTCCTTTTCGCTCTAAATTTATATTGTTTACAGTAGCTGCTTCTACTTCACACTTAATCTGCCGATCGAGCATGAGCAGCCGAGTCGCATGAATAACGAAGGCCGCAATAGCCGTCGGAATGCCCCAAACAGCTATTTGTAGGGGTTCGAGGAAGATTCCATATTGTTCATAGAAACCCTTCATGAGCAAAACCGCACCAAATGCAATAAAGACATCTTCCCCAAAGAATACCCCTACATTGTCAGCCGAAGCCGAAAATGCCTTAATTTTATTACGAGTCTCTTCTGGTAATTCTCCATATTTGTTTTCAGCCGCCGCTTCTGCCATAGGAGCAATAAGTGGGCGTACCATTTGAGCATGTCCGCCAAGTGCCGTCAGTCCTATCGCCGCCGCTACTTCACGTATAAAAAGATATAAAATCAAAATACGACCTGTTGTCGCAGCCTCGATTTTACCGATCAAGGCTTGGGCTTGCTCCTTAAGACCGCTTCGTTCCAGTAGACCGATTACAGGCAAGGTCAGAATAAACAATGAAAGATAACGATTTTTAACAAAAGATTCTCCAAAGATAGTAAGAATCTTTTCTAAAGGAACCTGCCCAGCAAAACCCGTCACAATACCGGCAACTACGACCACCAACAGTGGATTGAAACGCAAGGCGAAACCGATAATGACGATGAGGATACCACTTAATGTCAGCATTTTGTTTTTCTCCTTCTAAGCTTATTTGGTTATTTTACTACCACCCTCATAGCTATTCATCAGCAAAAGATATCTAAAATATTACATCGTAAAATACCTTATGCTGAAAATTACCATTTTCCCCGGTAATTCATATTATTAGCATATCATCGAAGTATTATTATGTTAATAAACAGGTAAATAAACAGCACAAAAATGTTGCATGAATTCATCCAGCAGTTTCCGCAATTACATTTAGTGCCTTTTCTATTCTACTGAATGCCTCTATAATATGATTTAGATACGATTCCCCCCTAGAAACAACCTGACTATAATGGTAAAATAGAATTGGCAATAAACGAATCCGTATAAAGTACATAAATTTGACAAACAATACGCTTTCAGTTATTATTGGAGTTTACAAAATTTTATATAGTAAAGAGGGATATTTATGAGTATTAAATCTTTAACTCCGCTTGACGGACGCTACGAAGCCATTACCAAACCTTTAGGTGACTTTTTTTCTGAATGGGCATTGATGAAATATCGTACCCATGTTGAAATAGAGTGGCTGATCACGATGGCAACTAACCCTTCATTCAGTGAAGTAAGAACTTTTACCTCTGACGAAATACAGTTTTTACGAAATATTGTTACTGATTTCAATGAGGAAGTTGCCTTAAAAATCAAAGGGATAGAGAAAATTACTAACCACGATGTCAAAGCTGTGGAATACTTTTTACGGGAAACACTAAGCGCAACTTCACTTGCCGATGTTTTGGAGTTTATTCACTTTTCCTGTACTTCTGAGGATATCAACAATTTATCCTACGCTCTCATGTTAAAGCATGGAATACAAAATGTATGGCTGCCAGCGGCGGTTAAGCTGGTTACTGAAGTGGCAAGCAAGGCGGAAGAGTTAAAAGAAGTTTCAATGTTAGCACACACCCATGGACAACCTGCCTCGCCCACTACCATGGGAAAAGAGCTTGCTGTCTTTGTGTATCGATGGAACCGACAATTTAAACAAATCCGTTCCCTTGAGTACCTAGGAAAGTTTAATGGAGCCGTGGGTAACTTTAACGCTCACCAGATTGCATATCCTGAAGTTGCATGGGAGACGGTGGCCAAGACTTTTGTTGAGGGATTGGGGCTAGAGTATAATCCTCTGACCACCCAAATAGAATCCCATGATTATGTAGCCGAATGTTTCCATGCCATCAACCGTTTTAACAACATTGTCCTAGACTTTGACCGGGATATGTGGCTGTATATCTCCCTTGGTTATTTTAAACAAAAAACCATAGCTGGTGAAGTTGGTTCTTCCACTATGCCTCATAAGGTCAATCCTATTGATTTTGAAAACTCAGAAGCAAACCTAGGTCTAAGTAACGCTCTACTAGATCATTTGGCAAATAAACTTCCAATATCGCGTTTGCAAAGAGATCTTAGTGACTCAGCGGCCCAGCGAAATATAGGATCAGCCATTGCCTATTCTCATCTAGCACTTGTTTATGCTTCAAAGGGCTTTGGCAAAACATTGATCAATAGCCAGGCCATTGAAAACCACTTGACTGATGCCTGGGAAGTACTATCGGAAGCCGTACAAACAGTGATGCGCAAACATGGACATACCAACCCTTATGATAAATTAAAAGAAATTACCCGTGGTAAGGCAATTGGCGAAGCTGCAACGAAAGCTTTCATTGAGAGTGTAGATTTACCAGCAACAGATAAAGCTAGACTACTCGCTTTGACGCCACAAAAGTATATCGGACTAGCCGCTGAACTCGTCAAGCACATACAGTAATAGCGGCTGACAGCAATCAGTTAGGTAGGAGATTACATATGAAATATGATTTTGATACAGTACTCGACAGAACAACAAACTTTGCTGCCAAGTATGATGAACTGGAACAAAAATTTGGTCGCGGTGACCTCATTCCATTATGGGTTGCCGATATGGATTTCAAAGTGGCCCAACCTATTATTGAAGCAATTCAAGAGCGAGCTCAGCAAGGGATATTTGGCTATACATCTAGACCAGATTCTTATTTTGAGGCAATCGCGCAATGGTTTGAGCGGCGGCACGGTTGGGTGCCTGATACCAAACTCATGATTCACTGCCCCGGGGTTGTACCATCATTAAGTCTGATTATTCAAAATTTCACGCAACCTGGGGACAATATTATTATTCAGTCCCCTGTCTACTATCCGTTTTTTGATGTGGTAAGCAGCAACGGGCGGACTTTAGTGGAAAACCCTTTAAAGCTTGTCAACGGACGCTATGAAATGGATTATGATCATTTGGAAACAGTTGCAAAAAGCGGCGCTAAGCTCTTACTGTTATGTAGTCCTCACAATCCAATTGGCCGCGTGTGGGAAAAAGCAGAACTTGTTCGTCTAGGAGATATTTGCCTCGCTCATGGCATTCGCGTCATTGCTGATGAGATTCATTGCGACTTAGTATTTTCTGAACATCAACACACACCTTTTGCTCTGATTTCCGAAGAATTCCGTAAAAACACCTTTACTTGTATCGCCCCCAGCAAAACCTTTAATTTAGCTGGTCTACAAGCATCTATTACCATTTTCCCCAATGCAGAAGACTTTACTACGTTTGACCAGATTCTTGGCAACCTAGATATAAAACGAAATAATTGTTTTAGTCTAGTCGCAGCAGAAGCAGCTTACCGCTTCGGAGAAGAATGGCTCGAACAGGTGAAAGAATATATTGAAGGTAATTTTGCCTTTATTCAAGACTACTGCCAAAAACACATCCCCCAGGTTCACCCCAACGTTCCAGAAGGCACTTATCTCGTATGGATTGACTGCCGAAAACTTGGGATGACTAAAGATGAACTTCACTCTTTCATGATCAATCAAGCTGGCATTGCTATGGATGATGGATTTTGGTTTGGCGATGGCTACGGCGGATATATGCGTTTAAACGCAGCTTGTCCGCGCAGTATAATTGCTGAAGCTCTACACCGTTGGAAAAACGCCTTAGAAAAAATCAAATAAGAAAAATGTTGGCGCGTTCTATTGAAAGGCAAAGGGGCTGTTCTAAAACTAATGTTTTAAAACAGCCCCTTTGTTTGGGATATATGATCATTTAATTACAATATTAACTAATTTTTGTGGTACGCAAATGACTTTTACCACTTCTCGGCCTTCAATCAAAGCCTGAACTTTTTCCTGCCCAAGGGCCTTTTCTTCGAGTTCACGAGGACTGAGTCCGACAGGAACAACAATTTTCTCTCGGACTTTACCGTTAATCTGTAAAACAATTTCAACTTCTTCTAATTGTATAGCCACCATATCAAATACTGGCCAAGCTTGTTTGTGCACACTACCTTGCATCATGGTTTGGCTCCAAAGTTCTTCGCTAATATGAGGTGCAAAAGGCGCAAGTAAACGCAATAAGCTTGATACCACTTCCCGTACTAATCCCGCATGCAAGGCTGAAGTCTGTTCTTTTACCGCATACATGGCATTTACCAGTTCCATAATTGAACTAATCGCAGTATTAAAATTATGACGTTCACCAACATCTTCGGTTACTTTCTTAATCGTGGCATGCAATGCCCGTCTGAGGTCACGTTCCATCTTATTCAGAGTACTGCTATCATACTGACTATCTTCAGCAGCCATGAATGGTGCATAAGTGGCAACAATACGCCACAAACGTCCTAGGAAGCGATATGACCCTTCTACCCCTTGATCATTCCACTCCAAGTCACGTTCAGGGGGGGCCGCAAATAAAATAAATACTCGGGCAGTATCAGCGCCATATTTGCTAATAATTTCTTCCGGCGACACTACATTGCCTTTAGATTTAGACATCTTTGCCCCATCTTTAATAACCATACCCTGCGTTAGCAAATTTTTAAAAGGCTCATTAACATGCACCAGACCCGCATCCTTCAATACCTTAGTAAAGAATCTTGAATATAACAGATGCAAGATAGCATGCTCAATACCACCAATATATTGATCCACAGGTCCCCAATAATCAGCTTTTGATGAGTCAAAAGGCGCTGCCGTATTGTGTGGATCGGCGTAACGCATATAATACCAAGATGAACAAATAAACGTATCCATGGTATCGGTTTCACGTTTGGCTGCAGCGCCACATTCCGGGCATGCACAATTTACAAATTCCGAAACCTTAGCTAAAGGCGAGACGGCACCTTCTGTAAAATTAACATTTTCTGGTAAAAGTACAGGTAATTGATCTTTGGGCACAGGTACAGTACCACACTGAGGACAATTAATCATTGGAATCGGCGCCCCCCAATAACGTTGACGGGAGACAAGCCAATCGCGCAAACGATAATTCACATGACGCTTACCATAACCCTGTTCCTCTAACCACTTAGCGACTGCTACTTTACCTAGTTCATTATCCATACCACTGAATTGTCCTGAATTAACCATAATACCAGGGCCACCATATGCACCTTCCATACTTTCTATGGAATACTCTTCCCCGACAGGTTGGACCACCAATTTCTTCGCTAAACCATATTTATTGGCAAACTGCCAATCCCGTTCATCATGCGCTGGAACCCCCATCACTGCCCCTGTACCATATTCCACTAAAACATAGTTTCCTACCCAGATTGGTACCTGCTCACCAGTAAACGGATTAATGGCATAGGAACCAGTAAAGATACCTTCTTTTTCAAACTCGCTGGACGTACGACTAATTTCACTCATGTTACGAACGTTCTCTACAAACTCCCGGACTGCTAGGGCATTATCCTTACCTGCAATCAGTTTTTCTACCATACTATGTTCAGGAGCCAGTACTACATAGCTGACGCCAAACGCAGTATCATGCCTGGTCGTATATACAGAAATTTTATCATCTAGCTCCGGCACAGCAAAACTAAACTCCGCTCCTTCACTGCGACCAATCCAATTTTCTTGCATGGTTTTAACTCGGTCGGGCCAGCCTTTGAGTTCACTAAGATCACTGAGTAGCCGATCAGCATAATCAGTAATCTTGAAGAACCACTGTTCTAATTCTTTTTTAATGACAACGCAGTCACAACGCCAGCAACAGCCATCAATCACTTGCTCATTAGCGAGTACGGTATTACAATCATTGCACCAATTAACTGCCGCTTTTTTCTTATATGCCAGTCCACGTTCAACGAATAATAAGAATAGCCACTGAGTCCAACGATAGTAATCTGGATGACAGGTAGCTACCTCTCTGTCCCAATCATAAGAAAGACCTAATTCTTGTTGTTGACGACGCATATTGGCGATATTCTCCCAGGTCCATTTTGCAGGATGAACACCATGCTTAATCGCTGCATTTTCAGCAGGCATACCAAAAGAATCCCAGCCCATAGGATGGAGTACATTATACCCCTGCATGGTTTTAAACCGAGCGATTACATCACCAATGGAATAGTTGCGAACATGACCCATATGTAAATTACCTGAAGGATAAGGAAACATTTCTAAAACATAATATTCTGGGCGCTGACGATTCAATTCAACCTTAAAAGCATTACTTTCGGCCCAAATTTTTTGCCATTTATTTTCAATTTCTTTAGCGACATATCTTTCTTCCACTGAAAAAATCCCCCTATTTATTAAAATAATATAAGTAATATTAAAAAACGCCCCTTGGCTTGTTAGCCAGGGACGAGTTACACCCGCGATACCACCCTGATTGATGACAAATGCCATCCTCTCAATAATTGTTAACGCCAATCACGCGTCCGCTACGAACAATATCATAGCTACTCCTCCGCAGTAAGTTCAACGGCCTTTAGGATTGGCTTGCATCACCCGCCAACTTTCTGCACCATAACGGTCTGTTTACTACTCTGCATCTTAGGATTTATAGTCATATTATATCCCACCCCATATCGGAAGTCAACTTGCCTAATGCAGACTTTTACAAGGTTAGTTCTATCTTAAAAAACACCGCATATAATGTGGCGTGGGGGGGACGATATTATGTATAAATTAATCATAGGCAATGTCAGAATTACCATCTCAGATGACAACATTAGTCGCGAGCAAGCTGCCGCTGCTGCTAGACAGGCCATCGGGGTAGCGCAGAGTCAAGGGAAGATCCTATCTCATATTGTAATTGACGTTGGCGAAGCAGGTCTTGAGGTAAATCACACAGAAAAAGTTGGCCACAGAATGACCCGCAAAACCATCAAGCACAGTATGCTTGACGGTATGCATCACGCCATAAATGAAAAGTTATACCCCTCAGGCAATTATTGCAACACAGATTCTTGGTTTGATAGCGACACCGGGCAGGAATGGCGTGGCAGCGAGGTAGATAATACTCGCGACGATTTGATGGCGAAATTTGAGGAGTGGATGAAAACCATATAAAACTTAACCGGTCTCACGTGTTAGAGACCGGCTTTTCTTTGTGTGAGATTTTTTGTTATACTTATTGTATTTGATTCACAAGGGTAACCTGCCAATTACCGTTTGATAAATGATCTACGGTGATATTATAGTTATTGCCGTTGTGGACAATTCTTACAATAGACTGGGAACCACTTTGACTTATCAAGCTAAATGTGTCGTTATTCACATCGAAGCCTAGACCATCAGCTACTGCCATAACGATGTCCACTGGACTAGCAGTATTATTATAAATTTGAATTTTGTTCAAGCTATCATTGTACCATGCCATGCGCTGGTCAAATGCTTGTCCACGATCAGCCCATCTTTCATGTTTATACCGTTCATGGTTATAACGGGCATCCCTTTGATCCTGCTTATCCCCGCGATCTCGATCAGCATGTTGACCATCCTTATCTTTATCACGTTGTTCTGGGGTTACCACTGTCTTGTTGTCGGAATTATCACCTTGTGGGGCTACGACAGGATCTGTGACATTCGTATCATTTTCAATAATCGGTTTTTTAATATCTTTATTAATCAGCGTTGTTTGTTCGGTTGCTACAGGAGGAGAGATAGAAGTTTGTTCAGCATTCGCGGCACTAGCAATGGGAATACCATGCAATGTGGTGCCTGCCATAATGGCTGCTCCTGCTAAGGCAGCGGCGTACTTACGACGAGACTTCTTGCGTTTAGCTAATTTTTTTTCCATATAAATTCTCCTTCCATGTTTTATAAGTTTAGTATTACAACCTTTCGCCAATTTAATTCTTGGTAATTTACAACACCAGTGTTGCAAATACCAAAATGAACGTTTATTGTCAGTAGTTACTTAGCTTTTTTTTTGCTGCATTAACATCAATAAACAATTGTGTGAATTTTAAGCGGAGCCAAAAGCTTCTGAATGTGTTAGCTGATTGAAAGATAGGTATACGATTCAATGCGAAAATATCACTATTTGCTTTATTTCTTCCGAAGTTTACCGTGAACGCCCCTCGATATCCTGTTTGTTTTAACAACTGAGTCGTTGTTTGATTATAAAAGCCACCAGGATAGGCAAAATATTTTACGGGTTCTTTGAGACGCCATTCGATGGCTTCACGAGATTTTGTCAATTGGTATTCCACGTACTCATTTGTAGAATCTGAAAGAGATATATGATTTAGCGTATGGGAACCAAACGTAATGCCATTATCATGCATTTCTTTTACTTCTTCCCAGCTTAAATAGCGGCTGTTATTTCCTACATAATCGGTTATTAGAAAGATAGTGGCGGTAAAATTATACTTTTTCAGTATTGGATAGGCTTCAAGATACGCGTCACGATAACCATCGTCAAAGGTAATCAAAATAGGATTTTCAGGTAGCGGCTCACTATATTGAATAGAATTGAGTAGCTGGTCCGGTGAGATGGTCGTATACCCATTATTATGTAGATAAGCCATTTGCTCGTCAAACTCTTGTGGGGTAATCGCCAGAGCATTTATTTTTTTGTTACTTATTAAATGATAATTCAAAACCGGAATACCAACGTTAGTTAAGCTTATGATAGCGACAATAAATATGATGAACGCAATGATCCATATAATGAGTTTCTTTTGAAGAAAAAACACTCGGATGCCCCCAATTCGATTTAAGATAAAGTATATTTTTTTAAACGACTAACTACTTCTTTAGTATATGGATTTTTGCATCTTGTATGTCCATTTTAATATGAGGTAGCTTCTTTTTATATCCTTATAAGCCAACCTGCCCAAATCCATAGTCCAAAAGCTTAGTGGCGTCATCCCAGCGAGTCTCACTGTTCAGTATTACGGCTACTAATTGTACCCCACCTCGCTTAGCGGTAGCCACTAGGCATTCACCAGCATCATCCGTATAACCGGTTTTTCCACCATTGGCACCCGGATAAGATTTCAGCATTTTATTGGTATTGCTAACATGAATTTTCTTCCCACTCAGAAAGCTAACATTATATTCCCGAGTTGATACAATTTTTACAAAATCAGGATTTTTCATACTGTAAGCGGTAATTAAGGCAAGATCATATGCCGTTGTATAATGATTATAAGGATCAGGCAGACCATGAGGATTGGAGAAATGAGTGTTTTTTGCTCCAATTTTCTCTGCATTATCATTCATTATGTTCGCAAACAAAGGTACGGAGCCAGCCACATGTTCGGCGATTGCCTCGGCAGCATCATTACCTGAGATGAGCATCATACCGTACATGGCATTGTTTAGTGATAGTTTATCACCAGTATTTAATCCAAGTCTTGATTCTTCGCAAGCCGCGGCACTAGGACTTACGGTAACAATACTATTGGGATCGCCTTTCTCGAGAGCCGTAATCAAGGTCATTATTTTGGTAGTACTGGCGGGATACATAACTGCATATGGCTTTTTCCCGAACAATACCTGTTTGGTATTAGCCACCATCAATACTGCAGCCTCAGCACCTACTTGTGGTGGTGGCGGGGCTGCACAAGCAATGCTGCTTCCCAAAATGAATAAAGCAATGAACAACAATGGTAGAATCCGTTGACGCATCGTATAACCTCCATCTAATCATACTGTTCTAGGAACATTGTTTATATTATACTTTTATTCCTAATAAATGTTAAGAGCTTCCTTGATTAAAATAAGAATATTATGCTCAATATTCTTATTTTTACAGGAATATCATAAACTAAAGAGAATTCATTTACTAATACTTGGCAACTTATAGCAGACATTCCTCTATGGCTAATCACCCTCTACAGTCGATATCACGATTCCAAGAGAAAAAATATAGTTATTCAAGGAGGCATTATGGAACATAAAGAACACCATTTCACATCATCCGACACTGTAAAAGATATCGTGATCGGCATGGCTGATGGGCTAACCGTCCCCTTCGCCTTGGCTGCTGGTCTATCGGGCGTGGTAGAAGGAACAGCCATTGTTGTCACAGCTGGAATTGCTGAAATAGCTGCTGGCTCTATCGCAATGGGTTTAGGTGGCTACTTAGCGGCACGTAGTGAAACTGAACATTATACAAATGAGAGATTACGCGAACAACAAGAAACTAAACATCGGCTCGCCGATGAAGAGCAGGAAATTATCGATATTTTCAATTCATATAAAATTCCCTCTACGGTCAGCCGTCCTGTAGTGGAAGCCTTGAAAATAAACCCCGAAATCATGGTTGACTTTATGATGAAATTTGAACTGGGATTGGAAAAACCAGATCCTCAGCGCGCAGTTAAAAGTGCTAGTACGATTGCAACCTCCTACGTAGTCGGAGGAATGATACCATTATTACCCTATATAATCCTTTCCAATGGGCACATCGCCTTATTGTGGTCTGTCACAGTCACTATCATTGCATTATTTATCTTCGGTTATATGAAAGGTTACTTTTTGGGGACAAAACCATGGTATAGCGCCCTGCAGACAACATTTATTGGGGGGCTTGCTGCCGGAGTCGCTTATTTCATGGCAAAAGCACTATCATAATCTCGCTCCCATTTTTCACCAGCGTACTACAGAAGCCTCTACTCAACTGGTAGAGGCTTCTGTAGTACGCTGGTAGAGATTTCGAATTTCGTTATATTGGCATATCTAAAATTTCCCTATGAATTCTCAAGATTGTTTCTCCGTAACCAACTCCGGGCACAGCCCAATTACCACCCAATCTTTGCCATGTACTAATTTTCCCATATTTTTCAGGTATCTTTGCGAGCAGCTCATAACGTGGGTCAACAATAGGCTCAACAGGTAGTCTTGTTGTCGCGTACGCGAGTAAATGCTGTATTTGACTCCTTACCCCCAAGGTCGGGGTACTAAAACTCGCCCCTTTCGCCTTATTGCCCGTAGCCCCTATACCTGCATAATTATTTTGAAATGGTAATACATCACCGCCATATCGGAAATTCCCTGTTTCATGTAAAGATTGGGCAAGAGCAACGTCAGGACGAACACCTTCTTTAATACCCTCTTCGTAGAAAGTGTTTACAAGATCGTCGGTGCTAGTTATGATGAGAGGCAATGGATTCTTCATGTTTATGTATTCAACACATTGCTTTTTTGTGGCTATCGGCCCACCCAAAATAGTTAAATCTTGTAAAAAATCCGCAGGTTCTATTAACTTAATCGTACCATCTTGTCGTACGACAACCGGTTGTTCACTCGCTTTTTGCAAGGCAACTTGTGGCTTACGCAACTTTAATAGTTCTTCTTTTAAAGAAGTACAGTGTCCAATTGAAACGGTGAAGAATGTTAAGCAAATCGCTAAGTTTATTATTAATTTGGTTCTCAAAGCAAATAGCTCCTTTACTTTTCATATATGAATACCAGGTGTATCGTTAACATTTCTCAATCAATTTCTCCAGTAAACATCATGGCAAAATAGTAAGATCATATAATGGCAGCTGGGTTTCTTCCCTGGCGTTTTTCAGATGTTGCAAGAATATAGGACTAATCCATTCTTTTTGCATCGCTAGCGTATACAAAGATTGCATTGAGTTTTTAATAATCTGCTCATCACTCTGGGCTTCGATCCAGTCCCCCAGCAGGGCGACAACCTGCTTCAAATCCCATTCATCCCAAAATACACGTCCATACAGCAGAGCAACTTGTTGGCGTACTTCGACCTGCTGTATGGCAGCTACTTCTTTCACTAATAACCTTTTATAAGGTGTCAAGAATAGTGGCCTAACCTGGGTAATCTTTTCTACCATCTCAGCTGCCTGTGCCCGAATGCAAGGATCTGAGTGTAATATTCCTCTCATAACTCCATCAAATATAAGTGGATCAGCAGCTGCGACTTCCAATAGTTCTTCTAACAAATTAAGAGACTCTACACTATCTTCGCATAATAGTTCCCATGGTACTAACATATATTGTCGCCTCCCTCATAATGCTTTTTCTTTTTACAATATCTATCATACTGAAATGTAGCACTTTACTCAACATTTTTTTCATTTTTTTAGTTAATAATGTTTGCAAAAGTGTACAAGCTGATACAAAATAGGTATACTAATACAATACGATGTGGTAAAAAAGTTATAGGGAGAAATAATGAATGCTGTTTCGCAAGAAAAAGACATATGAAGACATTTACAAGTGGCGTCGTAGCAATAATGGTACTTGCTTTTATTGTTATGAAGAAAAGCCTGTGGCAGTACCGTTAGTAAACGATAAAGGCATTTGCCAAGAATGTCTGGACCATTTTAGAATCGGGCATGTAGGCACCGATCGACATATCATTACCCATCTGACTAAAAGTATGCGTAGTCATGATGATACTGTACTTTGGCTACGCAAGCACGGTATCAAGCTAGCACCTACTGGTTACAAAGATGGTGTCCATACCTATATGGCTATTAACAACCCGGGAATTTTTACTCACTATAATGATATCATTTATGGCAGCGCTGATCTAACCACAGTAGACAAGAATACAGCTCAGAAGATCATGGATAGTTATACTGATATTGAAATATTCAAGGATGGCGACATTCGCATTACTTATTGAAGCGCAGGGAATCTAAAGAGTAACATCTACTTATAATGTACAAAGGGAGAAATGATTAGCAATGACAATGACTGAAGATAAAATAGCGCAGCCCATAAAAATGTGTGATTCTTCTCTAATTGAGGATATAAAGCTCGCGGTTGATATTGAAAGATTACCAACTCAGTTCCAAGTAGCTGACATCGCCGAATGGATGAAAAAAGATAACATAAAAAAACTCGATGGTAGTCCATACCCCGCAATTACTCTTGAATTACTAACGAATTATTCACAAAATACGCCCGTAACCAAAAAGAGAAAGCAGAAAGTATTATATTCCAGTCTTAATGGTCGAGTCTTTTCATTCAATCCTTTTTAATCAATTATTAATCATGCAAAGCAAAGAAAGACTTGTTGCAAATTACTTGCAGCAAGTCTTTCTTTGCGATAAATACGACTGCTCGCTTCCTACAACTTCGCCTCCATCAACACATTGCATAAATGCATCCAAAACTACTGAGTCAAATTTCATTCCCCTACCGTTCCGCAGAAGAGCTATAGCTTCTTCGAATTTCATGGCTTTTCTGTACACCCGATCTGCAGTAAGAGCCTCGAATACATCGGCTACACTTAATATGCGGGACACCATCGGGATCTCTTGTCCCCTTAATCCACTAGGGTATCCGCTTCCATCAAAGGCTTCATGATGATGGCGAATATACAATGCGATCTTGCGAAGTGGTTCTATCGTCTTGATTGCATTATAGCCGATCTCGGGATGAAGTTGTATCACGGCAAACTCTTCCAGTGTTAGTCTCCCCATTTTGTTAAGTATATTCTCTGGAATGCCGATTTTCCCAATGTCATGGAGAAGTGCTGACACTGCTATGTCATTTAATACATCTCTAGGTAATCGAAGCCGTCTACCGATTAGCCCAGCGATATCTCTTACCCGTTTGGAATGCGTTCCAGTCGAGTGGTCTCGACTCCCTATGAGTTTCGTTAAGGAAGATACTGTTTCGATAAACAGATAAGCCGACTTCGAAAGATTGGTGGCAATATCATAGAGAACGTTTGCCGCGGAACGAATACGTTTCTGCGACAATACGGAAATTTCTTTTACCGCTTCAATGTATTCATCCTCATTAACCCCGATTTCGTTAGCTATTTTACAATATTTTTTCTCGTTAGGACTTTCAGTTAATACTTGTCCGCCCAAAATTGTCCCAATAATTCTTCCTTCTAATATAATTGGGGCTGCAAAGTCGATAAGACCGGCGTGGCACTCAAATACTACCGGTTTACCAATTCGCGCCGCTTCTTCCCCGCCCCTGCGATGAGATTCCGCGCAACGTTTATCACCACATGCAGTTGAATGAGTGTATTGCATGCAAAATTTAGTGTAATTACTTGGTTTGGTAATTGGATTTCCATCGGGGTCTATCGTTATACTTGCCAAACCAACGGCTTCAGCAAAGTTATCTTGAAAACGTTGTAGAAGTTCAAAGTCGATAATATCGATCAGTTTTATACTACTTAGATCATCTTTTCCTTGTTCACAATCTTGCACCATAATGACTTCCTCCTTGCATAACGACTTGGGTCTGAAGGTTACTATCCAAATACAACAGTCACGCTTAACAAGCCCACTCCTTCTGCAGAGTCATCCTGGAACTTTTGTCGGAAATTAATATCAATAACGTCAGTCAGTTTACTATGGATCCCAGTGAAAAAAGTACCTGGCTTGTATCTTTGCCGTTGAGAGCGACCCATAGTTTGTCATAAATATACATATAATTACCTAATTTTACATTTTTAATAATCGCCTGTCAACTTAAATTTTTCTAAAATATTCTCATTAGCTGATCCCATGTCACCGCCGTATTTATACCATGGATATTCGTGTAGTATTGGACTCTGTTTTGTATGTTCTGCTAACGAAACCGCTAATACAATTAAAAATTATACCTAAAATGTAATTTACAAACTTAAAAAAAAGTAGTAAACTTATCTTGTTAACCATATTATTGTAGAACGTTAACAATTGTAATATTTTTAACGAATCAATTTTCTTTTATATGGTGAATACAAGGAGGCTCGGCATGGATTATCGTGGCATTATTGCCCTTGGAGAATACATATTACAAGGTAATCAAATTAATTATGAAGATTCACTCAGACTAACAAAAGTGGCAACGGATGATGTCCCCCTGCTTGCGGCTTTTGCTAATAAAATTCGCCAACAGTTTGCTGGTAATAGAGTTGACATGTGTGGACTGGTAAGTGCCCGCTCGGGCATGTGTTCAGAAGACTGTAAGTTTTGTGCCCAATCAGTCTATCACTCCACAAATGCTCCAGTCTATGACCTACTTAGCACCAAGGAAATTACAATGTCTGCCCAGAAAGCTGAGCGAGAAGGTGCTAAGCGCATTAGCCTCGTCACTAGCGGTAAAGGAATGAATAATGATCCTGATTTCGAAAAAATTATTACAGCCATCGAATGTATAATGGACAAAACCGATCTCAGAGTTTGTGCCAATCTTGGCACCTTAACCCTTTCTCAGGCTCAAACACTCGCAGCTAGCGGCATTAAAAGGTATGCCCACAACCTAGAGACCAGTAAAAACTTCTACCCTACAGTATGCACAACCCATTCTTATGAAGAACGATTAGCAACCATTCACGCTGCAAAAGCCGCTGGTATGGAACTTTGTACTGGTGGGATCATCGGTATGGGTGAATCTTGGAGTGATCGAATTGATTTCGCCTTTGCACTACGCCAGCTAGATGTCACTTCAATTCCTATCAATATTCTTAACCCCATTAAAGGAACGTCATTCGAGGATATTATCCCGCCGACCCCACTAGATATTATCAAGGCTTTCGCTATCTTTCGTTTCATTTTGCCTGATAAAATTATCCGTCCGGCTGGTGGCCGCGAGCTTAACTTACGAGATATGCAGGGTCAGCTTATGCTTTCCGGGGCAAACGGACTGATCATTGGCAATTATCTAACCTTCAGCGGCCGTGACACCGCAGCAGATTTCCAGATGGTACAAGATGCAGGTCTAATACCAACCACTACCTATAAAGACTAAATTATATTAGGGGGAACAAACATGACAAACTATGATTTAATTTTTATCCTAGGCAAAAAAATATTAGATGGCCAGGCTATCACTTTTGATGAAGCAATCGCCTTAACAACAATTGAGGCCACAGATATTCCAATTCTACTGGGCGTGGCAAATAAGATTCGCGAAAAATTTACTGGTTCTTATGTAGATACATGCCAAATTCTTAATGCCCGCTCAGGTGGTTGCTCTGAAAACTGTAAATTTTGCGCCCAATCTGTTCATCATGATGTCGATGTCGATGTTTATCCCCTCATGAACGAAGATGACATTATCAAAGCTGCACAAAAAGCTGAAGCTGAGCACGCCTATCGTTTCTGTGTTATTACCGCTGGTTGCGGCATGGAAGGCGATGCTGATTTCGCCAAAATTATCGATGCCATCAAACGAATCGGCACTGAAACTTCCCTACAACGGTGTTGTTCACTAGGAACCCTCGAAGAAAATCATGTAAGCGCTTTAAAAGAAGCAGGCATCACGCGCTATCACCACAACCTGGAAACCAGTGAAAGTTATTTTAAAGAAATCTGCACGAGTCATACCTATCAAGAGCGTATTGATACAATTAAAAGAGTAAAAGCCGCTGGCCTTGAAGTATGCTCGGGCGGGATTATCGGTATGGGCGAAACATGGCGCCAGCGTATTGAACTGGCTTTCACCCTCAAAGAACTTAATGTAGACTCTATACCCATTAATGTCTTAAATCCGATTAAAGGCACAGCACTCGAAAATCAAGAAAAGTTAAATCCTATGGAAATACTACAAACATTTGCCATTTTCCGTCTGATTCTACCAACCAAAATTCTACGGTATGCTGGCGGTAGGGAGCGCAATCTTGGTGAGCTCGTTCCCCTGGGCTTCTTATCGGGCATCAACGGCATGCTACTTGGCAACTATCTGACAACACAAGGCCGTGGTGCCGAACAAGATATACGAACAGTCAACGATCTCGGACTTACATTACTTGAAAATTAATCCCCATCAGCAATCGTCGAAGAGGGACTAAAAAAAAGACTTGATGCATTTTTTTGCACCAAGTCTTTCTTGCTATATATCAGCATTCATACTACCCATTCGGTAGCCAGCCAGATCAACAGTAACATACGTAAAGCCCATTTCTTTCAAACCCAATTCAAGCATCTTAGCGATTTTGGGAGTGGTAATGAGCCCAATATTTGCTGGTTCTACTTCAATTCGCGCAATATTGCCATGATGTCTAACGCGAACTTGCCCTGAGCAGAACTTCTTTACCAACTCTTCAGCCCGCTCGATTTGCTTAAGCCTTTCTGCTGTAACGCAAATTCCATAGGCTATCCGAGAAGATAGGCAAGCTGCACTTAGTTTATCCCAAGTAGGCAGATTCCACTGTTTTGATATCTCCCTGATTTCACTCTTAGTAAGACCAACTTCCAGCAAAGGACTTCGCGTCATTTGAAGTTCTTCCACAGCCTTGATCCCAGGACGATAATCCGATAGATCATCTGCATTTGATCCCTCAAGGACCCAATTGTAATGATGCTTCTTAGCCCAATCGGCTAAGACTGAAAACCGTTCTTTTTTGCAATGGTAACAACGACTTACCGTATTTTCTACAAACTCAGGACTACCCAGTTCACTAATATTTAAAAGTATATGCTCAATGCCAATTTCCTTAGCAATTAAGATAGCTTCACTTTTCTCACTCTGGGCTAGTGTCTCTGAAAAAGCAGTGACAGCGATGGCCTTATCGCCTACAGCGCGCATTGCTGCTGCAGCCAAAAAGCTACTATCCACCCCTCCAGAAAAAGCAACAACGACACTGCCAAGTCCACTGAGTATATCATTGAGTTGTTTAATTTTGCGATTCGTTTCCTTCATCATTAATCTCCTCATATCTGTATTTTTTTCTAAAAATAAACGAAGACTAAGGCACCTCCTTTAGGATCTGCCTTAGCCTTCATTTATTATGATCAGCTAACTAATGGTTTTTTCACAATTGGCTGGATGACTCAGATCAACAAAATGCACCTTATTCTTATATACCATCGCCATAGAGACCAACCAACGTTGGAAATCGTTGTTTTTCCGTACGATCGATTTGAATGATTCGACCTTCCTTTATCACAATAACAACTTGCCCATATTCCATTTTTTCAAAAGCTTCTTGGATTCTCGTCTTAACAGCTAGCAAATCACAATTTTCTTTTAATCCTTGGGGCAAGTGACTCTTTTCACCGGCTGAGTCCGATGGACGAATCTTTTCGTTTCTCTCTATTTGAACTAAACGGCAATCTTGATATATTAAGGCAACATTCCCATGAAAGGTACTGTTCAATATAGAAATGATTTGGTCCATGATTCCAGGGGTAATAGAACATTTCTTTGATTTTAATCTAGTTTTATTCTCTTTGGGTAACATGTCAAACACCTCTATATTAATTATTTAAAAAAACTCGGAAAAATAATCCACTTTCCGAAGAAAGGGGATTCATCTACAATCACCTTTCTCTCATCTTACAGGATTATGCCTGATGGAATTAGCACCTTTTGTACAATTGCACTGGTTGCTGGGTGTCATTGGGCCATTCCCTCGACCTCTCTGGATAAGAGATTATGCTATTAATTTTAATATTGATGATAACATGATGCTACAATAGTGTCAATGTTTATTGAGAAAATCTGTTTATAACAAAAGAATAGAGTCATAGATATTATTATATCCCATGACCCTATTCTTTCACAATATTAAAATCTTTTTTATAGATCAAAAATCTTGCCGGGATTTAAGATCGAGTTAGGATCAAAAGCTTTTTTCACAGTTTTCATGAGTTCAAGCTCAGCAGGTGCAGTGATGCTGTTTAAAAAACATTTACGTTTAAAACCAATTCCATGTTCTCCCGACAGCCGACCACCTAGTTGGTATACTACCTCGTAAAGCCGGTGCCGAAATTTGAGAAGTTGCTCTTCCCATTCAACTAGGGGGATGAGCCCAGGCAAAATTCGTACATGCATGTTACCATCACCGGCATGCCCAGCGATACGAAAGTCAAATTGAAATTCAGTAATCAAAGCTTGTAATTTTTCAATAAAAACATTAATTTCATCGACAGGGACGACAATATCTTCAGAAGCACCGATAGGATTGCGAACGTTAATAGCCGTCCCCCATTTTCTGCGTCCTTCCCATATTGTATCACCGTCAACTTTTTCAATACTTATACAGCTATGGGCATTACAAATTTGTATAAGCTTCTCTGTTTTTTTCGCTAATTCGACTGCATCTTGAGCCTCTAATTGTATAATGAGACAATCTCCTTGCTCTTCTTTAAATATTGATTTCTTAAGATAGTTCTCGATGGCAATCACAGTCTGTTTATCAATCAATTCCAATGAGATAGGATCAACAGGATCCTCTACTAAGATGCCCACCAAGGTAATAGCCGCCCTTAAATCTGGAAATACGGCCAAAAAGCTGGGTAATAGGGGGGCAAGGCGGTGAAGTTTCAGGGTTATCTGGGTAATGATACCTAACGTCCCTTCAGAGCCAATCATTAATTTTACTAAGCCATATCCTGTAGAATTCTTTTTTAAACGTCCACCTAAGATAACGACCTCACCTTGGGGGGCCACGATTTCTAATTCGTACACCTGATCCCCTGTGACCCCATATTTTACGGCCCGGTTACCACCAGCGTTTGTCGCTACATTGCCAGCGATCACACAATCATCGCTACTACACGGATCTCCAGCATAAAGTAATCCATGTTTTTTTGCTTCCTGCTGAATTTGCAAAGTTGGAACCCCTGGTTGCACGATCATATACCTTGCCTTGGGATCGATATGTATGATTTTATTCATCCGACGCAAATCAACGACAATGCCTGCATGTATCGGCACTGCTCCTCCCGCCAGACCACTGCCACCACCACGAGGCGTTATCGGAATCAATTGGCGATTAGCCAATTGAAGGATCTGAGCTACCTCATCTGTATTCCCTGGAAAAACTACCACTTCAGGTAACCAGCGTCTGCCCTCCTTAGTCCCAGCATCGAATGTATACTCACTCGATATCCTTTCACCAGTTGTTACATGCTCGACGCCAAGAATTTCTCTAAGTTCCAATAGGGTTTCATTTGTTACCTTGTTATAAAGTGTCATGTTACAGCCTCCTTCTGCCGTCTTTCCAATAAGTCTATTTTTTGAAGGCGCAAGAGAGCGGCTTGCAGTGTTTCTTCTGTTTTGCAAAATGCAAATCGCAATAAAATTTGTCCATTTTTAGGACCCGTCTGGTAAAAACCTGATAAAGGTATAGCTGCCACCCCAATAGTCTCTATAAGATGTTTACTAAAAGCAACATCGTCGTCCCAGCCAAAATGACTAAAATCTGCCAACACGAAATAGCCTCCCTCAGGCACTATGCAAGGAATACCAAGTCGCTCTAATCCGTCAACTAATAGGTCACGCCTGACCTTATAAGCAGCTTTAATGTCTTGATAATATGAGTCAGGGAAACCAATGGCTATTACAGCCGCCTCCTGCAATGGTGCAGCGGCACTAATTGTTAGATAATTATGGGCAATCCTGATCCCTTTAGTAAGCTCAGAGGGAGCTACAACGTATCCCAAACGCCACCCTGTTATACTATACGTTTTCGAAAATCCATTCACGATAATCGTGCGTTCTCTCATGCCTGATAACTTCCACAACCTAGGCAGATTGGTACCATCAAAAACGATTTCATCATAAATTTCATCGGTAATTGCCAATAAACCATATTTTTTGCAGATATCTGCCACAATGGTCAATTCTTCAATATCAAACACTCGCCCTGTGGGATTGTGTGGCGAATTAATAAGAATGGCTTTAGTGCGAGGGGATAAGGCGGCCTCAATTGCTGGTCCGTCGATACGAAAGCTCGGTGGAAGCAGTTGTACATATACAGGTTTTCCTCCGCAAAGGACAACATCTGGTGCATAAATCGTAAATGCTGGTTCCAAAATAATGACTTCATCATCAGGATTAATCACCGCGAGTAACGATGCAGCGATACCTTCTGTTGCACCACTGCAAATGGTGATTTCTGTTTCTGGATCAAATTCCACAGCATGTTTTTGGTAGAGTCTTTTGGCAATACCAACTCGTAGTTCTAATACGCCCTGTGAAAGAGCATATTGATTGAAATCAGACTGTATTGCCGCGACTGCTGCATCCTTAATTTCTATGGGTGCTGGAAAGTCAGGTGTTCCGCCACCTAGATTAATCGCACCCCGCTGTTTAGCAAGATCCCCAATCTCACGAAATATAGGCAATTGTAAATTTTGAACTCGCTTCGCTAACAATACTATTTTCTGACCATCATTTATACTTGTTCTCATACTATCTATCTCCTTCCTTTCATGTCAAGCTTATTTATCTCTTTACATAAGCTGCTTCTTTAACAAATAAAAAAAGACCGAAGATGTATAAATACATCCTCAGTCTTCAGTTGTCTGATCAACTAAGATAAATTTACAATTAATTTCCCTCATCAATGTAAGAAAAAGCATCCTTTTCATACCAGTTTTTAAAGTAAGGAAGTTTAGTATTTTCACCTAAATTGCGATTAAACGAAGGATTTTTGAGTACCCTGGCTAAACGCCGAGCAAATTCAAAGACGCCTGTATAGCCCAAAAAAATATTACTTTGATGAAATATTGGTAAAACAGGAACCCCTTGTTTCCCTGCCCATCCATTGCCACCAACATGGCCAATATACAAGTCTGGTTTCAAATTAGCAATTAAATTTGCCTGTTCAAATGGTTGCCCAGTCGCTACATTGAACGGAACTTTATCACTTTGTGTGACTTCTTCGAGCATTTCATCCGCAAACTGATCATAATGATACGCGCGCATTCCTACGACTTCCAAGCCAAGGTAAGTAAGAAGTTCAGCGTTGGCAACTACACGAATTTCGCCACCGCCAATCATGACCCTTTTGCCTTTAAACAATTCTCGGTAAGGTGCCAGTGCTTCTTCGAGCAGTTTTGTTTCTTGATCAATAAAGCGCTGAGCCGCTTCTTCATTGCCAAAGAATTTCGCAATATCCATAATCCAACGATTTGTATATTTTACACCAATTGGAATCGTACGCAAAATAAAAGGAATATTATATTTTGTTTTCAAATGCTCCACAAAATAATCATCGTGAGTTGCGCAAATACTCACATTCAATGCCGCCTCAGTAGCCTTGAGAAAATCCTCAGGATGAGCATAACAAGGTAAGATGTTTAAATTGAGTTCCAAAGCCTTGAGTAATCTCACTAATTCATACTCATCAATGCGACTCATCGACGAAACATTGAGCACATTAACCGTGCGACTGATACGATATTTTTCCTGTAATTCTTCAAGCTGATTTTTATTATCTGACCTTGATACTGCATCTGCATCCAAATCGGGTATCAGAGTCCGTAAGATGCCATGATATACAGCGTCATAAGCACTAGCCATGATTTTCGTCTTGAAACCTTCGCAATGTACAGGTACAATTTTAGCTTTGATTTCGCTTTGTACTTGTTCAACAACACTATCAATATCATCGCCGATAATAGCTGGTACGCAGCTGTTCACGATGATAATGGCACTCGGACGAAATTCTTTTTCCGCATGCAAGATAGCTTCCCGTAAATTGCCCTCGCCGCCATTGATGACCTCTGACTCACCCATATTGGTATTAACCCACAGCAAACCTCGGGCGTTACTATCGCGCAGTTGCTGGAAATTTTTATTGACTCCAGCAACGGATAAACTGGCACCACCGCAACCAACAGGGCCATGCACAATAACCACCGAATCACGAATGGTATTGAGGATTGCCAAACTTAAGTTTAACTGGCATCCTTGGGTTTGGGAAAAAGTTCTCTTAATACCATTAAGGCAGCCTTTTTGGGATTGATCTACCAAATTATCACATGATCCTCCATATGCATTACAAGCTCTCAAACGATCTTCACGCACCGGGGGTGCTTTATCTTTTATATAATCCATTTTGCCCTCTCTCCTATCTGCTTCCTACTAATAAACCAAAGATATCTTCCACTAAAAGTAATGCTCCTCGATAACCAACATAACCTCTATCCAGGACAACCCTGTTAGATACAGGATAAGATACACTTAAGTGTGGCGCTCCTATGGACACCGCAAAATCCCGATCCAAACTACTCCCGAGTAGAAATGCGGGGCTAAAACTATCGAAATATCGATCGTTTTTATTTTGCGGCCACGAAGCATTAAAATGTTTGCTCACATTCGATGTATCGGTATCAAATATGACTTTAGGGCGAATACCAGACGTGAAATCTTCAAATCTTGCTTCAACCAATTGTTGTTCTTCTTCTGTCAGAACATCGGTAATGACCACGAGCTCTGGTAGCCATCCCAAATCATCAGCCAGAAATCTAGCCAGGGCTGGAGCATAATTGGCATCAGCCACCACCACACTATACCGTTGAAAATCCAAATCATTATAAACATCAGCCAATCGTTCTATATAGCTATAATAGCGAGCTTTTTCCTCTGCAATGACCTGCTCAAGGAGGGCCTTATCTGTTTTTAATGCTTCGCCTACGGTGCGCAAGAATTTTTCAGTACCAGCTGAACCAATCGGTAATGGGGCAATTACATATGGAACTCCATGGGTTTCTTCGAATATTTGGGCAGGTTCAATTCCATATACATCAGATACAAGGATATTCAAGCTGGCAGCACCAGCATATTTAAGATTATCCAGGGTTTCTCCTTCACCAAAAAAAGTATTGACTCGGTAACCAATTTTTTCAAGAAGTGCTTTTAATATATTCAAATTGCCTTTCCAAAACACATCTTGAATAGGGACAAGACCAAATAAATTAACAACATTTTTTTCCTTCAATGGATTTTTTTCAACAAAGTCAGTGAATAATTTGCTTAAAACAATATCGTAACCTTTATAAGAATTGCCTTTAAATCCACCTGTTTCGGCTCCCAAAACTGGTTTACCATCTTGGTGGAACCGTTTTGCCACCGCCACTGCATCATCACCAATAATATCCACCATGCATCCAGTGACGACAAAATATAAGTCACCATCAACAACCTCAAGGGTTGTCGCAATTTGCTCAGTTAGTCGTTCTTCCCCACCAAATACAATATCTTTTTCATAGATATTAGAACTCGGCAATGCGAGTCCCGCACAATAGCCACTGCCCAAATAGCCTGATGCACCATGCAAGGCATTGGCAATATTACCACCGCAACCAGCTGCAGCATGGATAATCGGTATCACCCGTGGCAAGACTTTCAATGTTGCTATTGCGCCCCCCAGTGTGCATAAATAGCGTGGTCTTTCTATAAATTTGCTCATATATCTTCCTCCGTGTACTATTAATTGAATTTTTCAACATCAAATGGATATCGCCCAAACTCTCGAGCGACTTGAAACAGGGCGTGAATATTTTCAGCAGGGGCACACATGGGAAGGCCACAACCTAAAGCTAAAATGTAGCCTTTAGGATTGTCATAGGCCTTACGTAGGCAGTCTTTAGCATCACGGATGACATCATCAGGTGTCCCTAGATACATCGACGCTGTAGGTTTGACATTGCCGAGTAGCGCTACCCGATGACCAACGTCTTGTTTGGCAACCGCCAAATCAATGGTATCATCTAAACTAAGAATTCCCGCCCCAGTATCAGCCATTGCCTGCCAGATTTTTTTTGTGTTGCCGCAAATGTGCAGTGATGGGGCACTCCCACTTAATTCTTTAAGGGATTGAATCAAATCCCGTAAATAAGGAAAGGCGAATTCATTAAACTGTCTAGGTCCGATGAGAGTTGCCGATGCAGTAGGATCAGCAACACTAAATTGAACTCCAAGTTTTGCCGCTGCTTTTGCATAGGCGAGAGTACTCTCTACCGCAAATTTTAACAACCGATGAACAAATTCAGGGTTATGATAAAGATCACGAAGAAACTCTTCTGTTCCTCGAATGTTAGCCGCTGTCGTAAAAGGTCCTGCCAGATTGGTAACGACAGGAACTTCATTGCCGATCCCCTCAACCATGAGTTCCAAAGCCTTCAAATGTATGGGAAGGCGACCTTTAGTCCACGGATCAGGAATTTCTAATCTTTCAAAATCTACATACTCCTTGAGAACAAAATCTGTAATATATGGTGTATTCTCTTCTTTCGGATAAAAGACCGTAGACCCTACTGCTTCTGCAATACCAGGTAAGCCTGGGCCGGTTCCCACAGACTCCACACCAAATATGCGGCGAGCTGCAAATTGCGTTTGCGCCGTGTTTTCTGCCGAATGATAGCATTGCCAGTGATTAATTCCCGCCAACTTGCCCGCTTGGTTACTCACTTGAAGACTACACGGTACTCGATCAAAAGGTTTACCAGTTAAAACAGCTTCCATTCGTTCTTTGGGCTTCATTTCGTCACGGAAAACTCTAGTGCTCACGCTCTTCCCCCACTTTCTCGACAATATTCAGCTTTTTGCAAATAAAGAAGGCAAAGAGTGATCCTTTGATTAGGATCCGTCTTTGCCTTCAGTATGTATTACTGATCAGTCAAAATTATTATGGATTTGTCGATTGCCATTCCTGCAGCCCTCAAGTATTCAATACTTGCCAGATACTGCACGGCTCAATAAAAAAAACTAAAGTATATCCAAGCAAGATACTACTTTAGCCTTCAGTTATTCTGATCAGCCCAAAACTTATAATGCATATATTTCTTTTCTAAATTATACTAAATTTTATAATTTTGTCAATAGGTTTTCTTAATATTAATTAAGTTGTTCGTTACCCATAGTCTTTTCAGATAAAATAATAGTACTTTCGGACAGTAGACAAGGACAAGATTAAGTTTATAATTATAATTAACTATTCTTGCTGATTAGAAAAACTAAAGGCTGGAAAGCGGTAACAACCGCTTTCCAGCCTTTTTTACGATCCGACAATTGTCATAGCATGATAATGTCCATAGGAAAGGAGGTGTTTAATCCCCTTAAAAAAGCCTAAACTTACTAAACAAAGGAGAGAACGATTATGATTCTACAAGGAATAGGTCACTTTACCAGGACAAATATAAGGAATGTACTATGGATTACAGCATTAATTTGTATATTTACTGCTCTGACTGTGGCAAATGCTGCGCCGGGTTCGAATTTGGTATGGCAAGGCAATTTAGCTGGTGATAAAACCATCACTTTTTTTGCTGATCAAGGAACCGGCAAACTCCTCTTTTATGACGTAAAGAATCTTTCTGGTGCAGGATCGAGCATCATTATTGATGTGGAGAAAAATAATACTCTCGACCAGCTACAGGTAACGTTTAATGGTGAAATCGCCGAAGCCCGTTTCGTGAATGACGGTTCAATCGTTGCGAGTGCAAAACAAAGTGACATTACTTGTTGCACTCCTCTTAGCGTTACTATCTTGGACGAAAAGCTCACCATCACCATTGGCGAAGGTAGTTATACCGTCAATAATGTGTCTGCTTTTAAAGGTAGTCTAACGACTCAGTTGCTTACTGGTGGAGTAGAGGCCTATCGTTAGTAATTGCCCCAAGCAAGGAGACAATCTGAATTAACAATCCCCTCGCCTCAAAAAACAATATAAGGATGGATCATAGATGAATAAATCATATGCACTTTTTTGTTCTTTTTTGCTTTTACTATCGTCTACAGTAGCAGCGAGTCCAACAGCATTTGCTGCGGAGGACGAAGTCCAAAAAGCGGAAAACTTTTTTCCACTGGAAGAAGTAGTCGTCACGGCCCCTAGTGTGATCAATCCTCTGATCGTCGAAACCGACCCCAAAGCACCGCGTCAGCCTGTACCAGCCGCTGATGGTGGCGGCTATTTGAAAAACATCCCTGGCTTTTCTGTCATACGTCAAGGTGGTACTGGCAGCGATCCCGTATTTCGAGGGCTTGGTGGTACACGTCTGAACGTTCTCCTAAACGGAACATCTTTACTAGGGGGCTGCCCAAGCAGAATGGATCCGACAACCTCCTATGCTTTTCCTGAATCATACAGTAAAATTACTGTCCTAAAAGGTCCTGAGAATGTCCGCTACGGCGGTGGCAACGTGGCTGGAACCGTTCTATTCGACAGAGATACGGCGCCTTTTTTCAAGCCAGAAGTTCGAGTCAACAGCAGCTTACTCGTGGGCAGTGCTGGCCGCAATGATGAATTATTAGATGTAACAGCAGGGGATACCAAAGGTTATGTACGAGTCATAAAGACTAGATCAGACGCCAACGATTACACCGACGGTGCAGGCAATAAAATACATTCTTTCTATACGCGCCAAAGTTTGTCAGGAATTGTGGGCTGGACCCCCAATAGCAATACGCTTTATGAATTCGCCATTGATGATAGTACCGCGCAAGCGGCCTATGCGGGTCGTACAATGGATGGATCAAAGTTTGATCAACGAGACTATAGCTTTAAATTTGAGCAAAAAAATATTTCACCAGTAGTGAGCACTATCAAATTCAACGCATATCATAATTACGTTGACCATGTGATGGATAATTTCTCGCTGCGACCATCTACCTCAATGATGCCAATGTGGATGGACGTAGACCGAACAACAACAGGCGGGAGATTAGCGATTGACTTAGCTGTGAACCCTAAAGTTGAAGCTACTGTTGGACTAGACTATCAGAAGAATGAACATACCAATCGCATGGGAATGAAAGGAGCATCCTATGACTCCAAAGCACGTGCTACTGATTTAACCTTTACCAATTACGGCATATTCGGTGATTTCAAACGCATGTTAGATCAGAATAACCGTTTGCTCGGCGGAGTACGAGCTGATAATCTTGATGTCAAAAGCACAACTGCTACAGATACTAATCATACTTATGGCGCATTCCTCCGCTATGAACACGATTATCGCAATGCTCCAGTTACTTCCTATGTTGGCCTTGGTCATGCCGAAAGACCAGCTGATTATTGGGAAAGGCATTCGGGAACAGGAAATTTCTTTCTTAAACCGGAAAAAAATACCCAATTGGATACGGGACTACTCTATCATAACGATAAAGTTAAAGCCAGTGCATCCTTATTTTATTCTAATATTGACGATTTTATTTTATTTACAACTATTGGAGCGAATAATTCTGGAAGTAACATTGACGCAACCTTGTATGGTGGCGAAGGAGACGTTGCTTACGCACTGAATAAAAATTGGACAGCGACGGCATCTCTTGCATATGTGCACGGTACTAATAATACCAATCACAAAGCCTTGGCACAAATACCAGCCCTTGAAGGCACCTTAGGTCTAAAATACACTAAAGAAAAAGTAGAAGCTGGTCTATTGTGGCGTGGTGTTCAATCACAAACTCACTATGATATTGGTAGTGGGACTCCCACTGCAAAAGACCTGGCAAATGCCCCTGGTGGCTTTGGTATTGTCTCAGCTAACATTGCTTATAAGCCAGCCAAACATATTGTAGTCGCTGCTGGTGTAGACAACATTTTCAATAAAAATTATGCAGAATTTCTCAGCCGGGCTGGTGCTCCCATCACCACTCTTGGCATCCCCGCTTCTTTTAGGGTGAACGAACCAGGACGCACTATCTGGGTGAAAACCAGTTACTCCTTCTAACTAATGCCAATCAAGTATGCTGATACGATTGATTGGTAAAAACACTTGTCATTAGAGGTTACAAAAAGCTCATAAAGAATTTACCATTCGGTAATTCTTTATGAGCTTTTTGCGACATATTGCCCCCTTGTTCCCACGTATACACGGAAGACAGTAGCCTATTACTACTCCCTAGACCGGGATGGTGGTGAGACCTTCCACAGCCTTCTGTGCCCATTGAGAATCTTTAAGTACTGCACGGCCTACACCAATAAGATCTGCTTTTCCATCAGCTAGCAGTCTCTCGGCCGCCTGCACTTCGGTAATTCCACCAGTAAGGATTACTGGAATGGATACGACTTTTTTAATGGCCTCGGTAAGGGGAGCAAAATAGCCTTGCTCTGTATTGCCTGGTATGCTATACCCCAAGAAGCCACCGGAAATATCAAGAATATTAACACCAGCTTTTTCAAATTGCTGGGCGGCAATTTGACTGTCTTCGATGGTTGTCCCGCCTTCTATATAATCGGAAGCTCCCAGCCGCAAGAGGATAGGAAAGTCTTCACCCACAACAGTGCGTACCGCCGCAATCACTTGAAGGTGAATGCGAATGCGACTATGCACATCTCCACCGTACTCATCTGTACGCTTATTGGTCAATGGCGAGAAAAATTGATTGAGAAGGTATCCATGGGCAGAATGGATCTCTACCCCGTCAAATCCGGCTTCTTTAACACGAAGAGCAGCATCGCGGAAAGCTTCCACAATACCCGCAATTTCTTGCCGAGTAAGTTCTCTTGGAATGCCGCCTTTTCGCGGATTGGCGATAGCAGAAGGCCCTACCGGTGTTATACCGATTACTTCTAGAGCAGCTGCACTTCCAGCATGACTAATTTGCATTACGCTTTTAGAGCCGTTACGGCGAATGATATCTGCCAACTCTCTTAAATGCTCAATTACGCTGTCATCTGAAACGGAGAGCTGATTTTCACTAGCTTTTCCTCCCAGTTTGATAAAGCTATGCTCAATAATAATAAGAGAGATATGTCCTCCCGCCGATTTTTCTGCGTAATAATCCAATATTTCCTGGCTCACTTTACCGTCGTGTTCAGCTTTTGAAGTAGCCATGGGCGGCATAACCAAGCGGTTAGATAGTATCAAAGCTCCTGCCTGTAATTCTTTAAGCAAATAAGACATAAAAAAATTTCCCCTTTCAATTTATAATTTTTCTTCATTTTTTCTCTAAACCAGCTTCTATTAAAGTCCACTTGACTCACGAGCCTGTACTCTGATATTTACCGACGCCCAGACTCCAGATTTTATAAGCGATAAAGAACAATACCACTCCAACAAGGGGAGTACCATATTGTAAAATTGGGGGAAACAAAGAGGTACTCTCTTTGCTCAAAAAATACTGGGCCGGATAGAAATTGACAAATGCATATGGGATGATAAATGTAAGTATGACCTGCACCCATATGTCATAAATACTGATGGGATAGTTCAAAAAAAACCGCAGGCCGTAAATACCGGTATCAATGACAGCCTTGGATTTCACGATCCAAAAACTCACCGCACCTCCTAGAATCATGACCGCGGCCTGAATGAGCACCCCGCCAGCTAAAACAATAACAAACCATATGGCTTTATATATATCCCAGTGGATCGGCAGATTGCTCAGGCAGATATAGAAAACGATTATGCCTAGCAACGTATGCCCTAAATACAGCGTGCGGAACTGTCTGAAAACTAGGTGTAAAAATGGATTGATTGGTTTGGTCAAAATACTATCGAATGACCCTTCTTGCACCATGTTCTCCAATTCCCGCATGGGTTCCCAAACAAACAATGCACTGACTCCATATGTGAATAAATTCATATTATACAGAAATACAATCTCATAAAAGCTCCACCCTTGCATACTACCAAACTTATTCAATAAAATCCATATATTAAAATAATGGATAGAATATGTAATGATTTGCACCAGGATATCGGAAAAAAAAGAAAACTTATACTCCATTTTGCTCTGCAGATGTGCGACGATAAATTTGACATATAGCTTTAGATAGTACATCTTATCCTCCCTGAATGACCAGCTTGCGGATTCCTTTGCGCCATAGAATCTTCTCCACTACCCATAAAACAATGATCCACAGTAGTTGCTGCAAGATGAGTCCGCCTGCTTCCATACCGCTTATTTTTTCTAAGTAAATAGAAATGGGCGTAAAGAAAATGAGCCGAAAAGGCAAAAAGGATGATACATCAATGAGCGCTGTTGGGAAAAACCATAAAGGTATAAATGACCCTGACAGCAGCCTGAGGACATCATCCAAAAACTGTCTTAAATGCCATATGGATAAATACCAAAAGCCAATGAGGCCAATAATGTAAGTCATTGAGAAATAGAGTATCATGCCGTTAATTAGGGTGATAAAAAATAAAAGAAGAGTTTGCCAGCCCGGCACGGGTATGCCCACAAAAATAGCTGCCATACCCATTAATGGAATCAATTGAAACAGAATCTGATATACCTTTTCACCAAGGGTTTTACAAAATAGTGCTGCTTTCAAGTTGATTGGCTTTATCAGATCTGTGGCGATTTCCCCAGTTTTTAATTTTTGACCCATTGTTATAACAATGTCATTATTGATAAAAATATAAATCCCGCTGCTGATGATGGAATATGTCGTCATCTCTTGCAAAGTAATAGCGCCCATATTGGAGGCAGTCACCCCTGTTCCATTATATAAAGCGCGCCATATCGTAATAAGAATAAACATATTGATGGTCTGGCTGACAAGTTGCAAACACGTATTAAAACGATAAGCCATGCTCATTTGCAAGGCGTTTTTTGCCAATTCATAATATAGACGCATAAGCTCACCTCCTGTTTGACCTATCATTTGTGTCGGCGGCTTGCTGATAAATTCTCCGGATTACCTCTTCCACCTCAGTTTCGGATACTACGAAATCTTTAACCTCGGTTCGTTCCATGAACCAACCGATGATTTTTGAAGAGTTTACCTGGCGTTTATCATAGGTCATAATAGCTGTATTTCCTTCAATCACATATTGATCAATTCCTAGCGTCCTAAGCTCTGACGTTCCCGTAATACTTCCTGCAAAATCTAGCTTTATCGTCTCCACGGAACCATATTGAGTTTTCAGGTTATCCAGGTTTCCATCATACATGACCCGGCCTTGATCGATAACAATGACCCGGGAACAGAGTTTCTCAATATCTGTAATATCATGTGTTGTTAAAATAACCGTGGTTTTGCGAGTATTGTTCACTTCTTTGATAAATTCCCGAATTTTTTCTTTCACAACAACATCCAAACCGATGGTCGGTTCATCCAGGTACAATATGCCTGGATTATGTAACAGTGCCGCGCACAAGTCAGCGCGCATCTTCTGCCCAAGGCTCAACTGCCGAACAGGCGTCTGCATAAATTGGTCAATACCCAGAATATCGGAAAACAGTTCCATATTATGCTTAAACTGTTTTTCCGGTATTTTGTACATGAATTTCATTAAATTTAAGGATTCTGACACCGGTATATCCCACCAGAGCTGTGTTCGTTGCCCAAAGACAACACCCATGTTGCGGGCATTTTGAATTCGATCTTCGTAAGGTTTCAGACCGTTCACTTCCACGCTGCCGCTAGTCGGCACCAAGATCCCAACTAGCATTTTAATCGTTGTTGACTTCCCAGCGCCGTTGGGACCAATATAGCCGACAATTTCCCCCTGTCCAATGGTAAAGGACACAGTATCAACCGCTCTTTTGAGAGTATACTTACTGGAAAATAGACTTTTAACAGCTCCTAGCAAGCCTTCTTCTCTTGTATGGATTTTAAAATCTTTCGTTAAATTTGTTACCTTGATCATAAGTGTACCCCCTGTCGCTCCTTTATTATTTCTGTACTTTCCGTTTAATTCCTTTATTTGAAAATAGGCATTATTACACAAGGTTTTACCAATTCCCTATATTCAATCTCAAGTATTTGCCTCATGAAATGTAGTAAAGTACTTTCTATAGATGATAGAATACATGCTATTTCCTATTCTATCAATAGTTTTAAAGACAATTTAGAAAAGCATCCTTTACTATAAAATATATTGACAACTATATTTTATCAAGTATAATAAAATACAATCCATTAATAAATTTCCAGTTTGGCTGATCGGATTAAACTGAAGGGAAAGAAAGATTCTTACAAAGAATCAATTCTTTCCCTTCAGTTTAATCATAGAAATAGTGAGAAGAGGATGAATTTAACAATGACTATTAGTTATGAATTAGGGGATTCGTTGTATCTTAATATTACTAACCGTTGTACAAATAGCTGTTCTTTTTGTGTCAGAAACAATCCGGAGGGTATTTCAAGTGAAATAAATCTTTGGCTTGAACAGGAGCCTACCGTTGATGAGGTCCTTGAAAGCATCGCCAAACGGGAGATTAGTAGCTATAAGGAATTTGTATTTTGTGGATATGGGGAGCCGCTGATGCGCGTGTATGATATTATAGAAATCTGTAAAAGGCTAAAAGAAAAGTATACTATTCCCATTCGCATCAATACAAATGGTCAGGCTAATCTGATTTACGGTAAAGATATCACCCCATTATTAGCCAACTTGGTGGATGGTATTTCAATTAGTCTAAATGCGAAAGATGGGCCAACCTATCAAGCAATCTGTCAATCGGATTATGGCGAAAAGTCTTTCGAAGGTTTACTAGACTTTGCCATTAAATGTAAAAATCATATCCCTACCGTAGTCTTATCAGTAGTGGATGTCATGACTGAGGAAGATATCCAAGCATGTAGAGAGATCGCAAAGAGAGTCGGTGTAGAGTTTAGAGTAAGACATCTTGTTTGATGTGAAATATGAGTTGTTTAGCATTTGGCACTAACTGAAGACTGAAGATGTATAAATGCATCTTCAGTCTTCTTTTATGGAATCAGAAAGTATAACACGTTCCGATTCCAAGTAAGGTTAAGAAATTTTAGAATTTTTCTCCTTTGAATATAAGCCTTGACTTGTTACAAGCTTAATATGTGTTGTTTCCTGATATTGATTTTCGATGACAGCAACACCAAACAAAAAATTGGTTGCTTGGAGGATAAATCTTGCAACTTCAGCAATATTTTCCGATATATGGGCCGAGCCGTAAGAACGACACATCGAAAAACTACTTTGTTTACCCAAACCGATTGTTATCATTCTCATTAATCCGCTGTTGTAATGACTCCGTCCCCCCCCATGAAATTTTGTCCGGTTAATCACTATGATACCATCAGCTTCATAGGCATAACGATCAATAAACACTGGTATTCCTTTGGGAGACTCACCAATAAGAACGGTTTCCATTGTTGAATAGATAGGGGCACCGACAGCCTGTTCTGTAATTCCTATCGTTTCTAAAACATGTCGTTGTTCATCAGCCGAGAGTCGCTCACCACCACCAATTGCCGGTACAATAAAAGGCTCTGCTCCCACTGATTCCAGTTTGGTGATTAGCACCTTCACCATGTCAACTAGGTTCGTCATTCCTTGACTCGCGACAGCCACTGCAATCTTTTGTCCAGGAATAATTTTCAGCAAAATTCCCGAAGCATCAATTTCCACCGTTAGCTCTGCTTGCACATCTAGCATCTGTATGTTTTTCCGTAATTGTTTTCCCTTAAGCACTGATGGCAAAGCACTTATACGAATAAGATTATTGTTAATGGCAATCATAAGCTTCCTCTCCTATAATTCTGCCGATGTGGATATAGACTCTGCTACGCTTTGATCTGAAAGTTGTTTTTTATCGGCAACAGCTGGTTCATTTTGCAGAAGCTCCCAAATTTTATGCCGTACCCAGCCAAAGTCTGCGGATGAGCGGATAGCATCATTACGGGGACGAGGCAGATTAATTTCGATAATTTCTTTGATACTTCCCGGATTGGTAGACATAACCGCTACCCGATCGGCTAAAAATACGGCTTCATCAATGCCATGAGTAACAAATACAATTGTTTTTTTTGTTTTTTCCCAAATACGCAGCAATTCTTCCTGTAAAGATTCTCGAGTCTGGGCATCGACTGCTGCAAAAGGTTCATCCATGAGTAATACTTCTGGATCATAGGCTAGCGCTCTAGCGATGGCCACGCGCTGTTTCATGCCTCCAGAGAGTTCATGAGGATACCGTTCTTCAAAATTTTGTAATCCAACTAAGTCAATATACTTTTGACTAATTTCTGCTCGCTGATTTTTGGGAACTTTTTTCACTTCTAGACCGAACTCAACATTTTTCCGTACTGTCCGCCACGGAAAAAGCGCATACCCTTGTAACACAATGCCTCGATCTAAAGCTGGCCCAGTGATAAGCTTACCATCAATAAATATTTCTCCCGAACTAGGCTTTGCCAGGCCAGCAATCATATCTAGAAAAGTTGATTTTCCACAACCACTCGGCCCAACAATTGCCAGAAACTCACCCTTATTGACAGTGAGATCTAATTGTTTAATAGCCTGAAACTCAGTAAGTTGATCATCCAATTTGCTTTTGATGTGATATACACGATTGATATTACGGGCAACAATTTTAGCTGTTTTTTCATCAGATCTACTCCCAGGGAATTTTTGTTTGGACGACATATACCTCAGCTCCTTATTGATTACGTAAAAAGGTCAAGTTCCCTTCTTCGGGAACTTGACCTCTAGTTTCCTAGTCAGACAAATTACTTATTTTCATGACCTTATCTTCAAATATTAGTTTTCTTGAAACAGCACAGTACTAAGATATCTTTCACCCGTATCTGGCAGTATCACTACAATTAATTTCCCCTCATTCTCTTGACGCTTAGCAATTTGCAACGCCGCAAAGGCTGCAGCTCCTGAAGAAATCCCTACCAATACGCCTTCTTCCTTTGCTAGACGTCGAGCTGTATCTAAGGCTTCGTCGTTTTTCACTTTATAAATTTCATCAACAATCGCAAGGTTTAATACGTGAGGAACAAATCCTGCTCCAATTCCCTGAATTTTATGAGGGCCAGGCTGACCTCCTGAAAGAACAGGGGAATCAAAAGGCTCTACAGCCACTACTTGAATTGCTGAGTTGAATTTTTTAAGTACTTCACCAACACCTGTAATGGTACCACCAGTCCCCACACCAGCAACGATAATATCAACTTTACCATCGGTATCTTTCCATATTTCTTCAGCGGTAATGGCCCGATGAATTTCTGGGTTAGCCGGATTGTTAAATTGTTGTGGAATAAAGGAATTAGGAGTTTGCGCTGCGAGTTCCTCCGCTTTACGAATTGCTCCTTTCATACCTTCACCACCTGGGCTGAGTACTAATTCGGCCCCATATGCTTTTAGTAAGTTGCGCCTTTCTACACTCATGGTATCAGGCATTGTCAAGATCAATCGATAACCTTTGGCTGCAGCGATAAAAGCCAAAGCAATCCCTGTATTGCCACTTGTCGGCTCAATAATGACCGTATCTTCTTTAATAAGTCCTTTTTCTTCAGCATCTTTGATCATACTGAAACCAATACGATCTTTGATACTGCCACCAGGATTAAAAGATTCTAATTTAACGATAACTTCAGCTTTGGCTCCTTGCGCGATTTTGTTAATTCTAAGTAGTGGCGTACCACCGATTAATTCTGTAATGTTATTAGCAATTTTTGACATGAAATTCACTCCTCTTATTTTGTACTTATGCTTCACGCTATACGTTTCCTTCATTAAAGTAGGAAAAAGCATCTTTTTCATACCTGGCTTTTACAGTAAGGTCGTTTAGTATTTTACCATCAAGTATTCAACACCTGCCAGATGCTTCATAGTTAAATAAAAAAGGCTAAAGTATATCCCAAAAGATATTACTTTAGCCTTCAGTTATTCTGATCAGCCCAAAACTTATAATACTATACTACTTTCTTTGTATTATACTCCATTTTATAATTTTGTCAATATCAATATTGACAAAATTATTTTAAAAGATTAAATTAGAACCAGCTACATTACAATTACTATTTTTATTGGAGTTGAATGATGAACATTACAAAAATGAAGTGGCTTTCTGCAGTGTTCCCCGCCTTATTCATTGGTGTACTTGAATTTGTACGCCATCAATTTTTACATTTTATGTCCATGGATTGGGGAAATTTAATGGTTGCTGTCTTGACTGGAATATTATTTATTTTGTATTTTCACGGTATTTTCGCCATGCTCGAAACTCTTTACCAAAAGCTACAAAAAGAAAAAGAAGAAACAGCAGTCTTACAAGAACGAGATCGCATTGCCCGAGAAATTCACGATAGTGTTTCTCAAGCTTTGTTTTTTATGAATGTCAAAGTATTAGAAATCGAAACAGCATTGCAGCAAAAGCGTGAACCATTATCAGCAGTACAGGAACTACACGAAGCAATTAAGCTGACTGACGCAGACATTCGACAACATATTTTTGCATTGCAAAAAGTCGCTGAGGAGAACATTAATCTGATTACTAGGATTCAAGAATATCTTGATCATTATCAAAAACAACATGACATTAAAGTGAACTTACACGTTAAAGGCAACATTAATTCTAAACTTAATAACCACATTCGAAGTCAAATGTTTCGCATTTTACAAGAACTGTTACTGAACATCCGTAAGCATGCGACAGCCAGACAAGTAAACGTCAGCTTAATCGAAGATGGTCAACAATTTTCTATGGCGATTGATGATAATGGTAAGGGTTTTGATACAGAAAAAGTATTAACAAACAACTCTTCCTTCGGTCTTAAAAATTCAAGAAAGGATGCACATCAAATCGGTGCTCAATTCAGTTTAAAAAGTTGCCTAGGAAAAGGAACCAGAGTCGTCATCAGTCTAAACTTAAAATAGAGGAGAATACATGAATGTTAATTAAAGTTTTGATTGTAGATGATCATTTATTATCACGCAAGGGTATTGCAAGTATTTTGTCAGACCACTCCATCTTCGAAATTGTTGGCGAAGCAACCAATGGCCAGGAAGCTTTTGAAAAAGCGAAAGAATTAATGCCTGATCTGATTTTAATGGATATTCGCATGCCGGGTGGCAGTGGTTTAGAAGCAACTCGTCTGATTAAAGAAGAAATGCCCTATGTAAAAATTATTATTTTAAGTGTATCAGATGATGTTCAGGATTTTTTTGAAGCCATCAAAAAAGGTGCGCAAGGCTATCTGCTAAAAAACATGCAGCCCGAATATTGGGTCGACTATATTATCAGTATCGTCCAAGGAGAAGCACCTATTTCCCGGGATTTAGCGTCTAAGATATTGCAGGAATTCTCAGTGCCAAAGGTGGATATATCCCCTCGTAACACCTTATCAGACAGAGAAAAAGAAGTACTTCAATCCGTAAGTCTAGGACTGAGCAATAAAGACATTGGGAAAACACTTTATATTTGCGAAAGCACGGTCAAAAACCATTTACGTAATATTATGGCTAAACTCCATCTAGAAAACCGCATGCAACTCATTGCTTTCGCCTATAAAAACGGTCTTGTATTGAACTCATCTAGATAAAGCGATACGCAGAAAAATAAAAAAATTATATTTACAATTCCAACTCTAGATGGTATCATTTTTATCAAACACCAAACTAAACGTGAATAACTAAATAAGTTCTGGCTGATTAGAAAAACTAAAGGCCGAGTCTATCCTATGGGATAAACTCGGCCTTTTTGTATTTAATTTATATAAGGGAGGTGGTAAACAATGACACTTAATCGATTTTTAATTGTGGCTTTTCTAGTCTTTTCTTTTGGAATTGTCATTTTGTTTAATGGACTTAACAGGGCTCCGTTGAGATACATGGAGATGGATCCCAATACTCCTCATAAAATGGGGCACTCTTCACAACTTCAGAGTGACGTGGATATTCTACAAAAAAGGAGTTAAACATTATGAATCGTTATAAAATATTATCATGGGCCGCCTTTGTGATTAGTATTGTACTCTTGATTTTGCCTAGGATTATACCAATTTGCACAGGGATTATGGGTAATGGCAATCCTATGCATTGCCATTATGCTTATCAGGCCGAATTTATTGTTACATTACTAGCTGTAATACTGTCTGCCAGCCTATTCGTACTACGCACTCATGAGGCTCGCTTACTTGCAAGTTTTGTTGCCTTTTTACTGGGAATCATCGTTATTATCTTACCCCAACCCTGGGCTATTGGCATCTGCGAGAATGGAGCTTGCCTGAAAACCACCTTCTTTGAAACAATCGGCGGTAGTATACTTGCTATAACAGGGCTGTTAATCGCCTTATTAACCCACAAAGCACAATCGGAGGAGGTCAAATGACATTTCTCATCTGGAAAAGCCTCTTGCATCGCAAACTGCAAAGCTTTGCCATCCTATTTTCCATTGCGATCGGGGTAGCAATTGTCTTATCTGTATCGGCTGTGTATAACGGTGTATCTTCAGGCATGGAAATTTCCAAACAGCGTATGGGTGCTGATATTGTCATCATACCTGGTGGCGCAACAATTGAACCTAGCCTTGTATTATTTGGAGGAGCAGCCACTAATACTTATATGGACAAAAAAGATTTTGATGCTATACGTTCCATTCCTGGTGTTCGTCAAGCAACACCTCAGTTTTACACCCAAGGCTTAACTGCAGACTGCCATGATATTGGAACAAATAATCGCATGATCGGTTATGACCCAACTAGCGACTGGGTCGTTGCGCCATGGCTTAAAAAAATTCAAAAAACCGAGCTCAAAGATAACGAAGTCATCCTCGGGGCAAAAGTACCGACTTGGACACAAAATAAGATATTGATCCTCGATACTTGGTATGACATTGTAACAGTGGCCGAAGAAACTGGCACAACTCTAGATTATTCACTATTAGTTAGTATGCCTGAAGCACGACGTGTTGCTAGTAAAAGTCCTACACTAAAACCAATATGGGAAAAACAAGGACCACCTAGCGAACTAATTTCCACGGTCTTAGTGCAATTCGACGAATCCGCTGATGTTATGGATATCGTGACAAAAATCCAAGCAGTTGATTACGTACACGTTATTGTAGCAGCCGATATAAAAAAACGTATCAATGACCAATTTACCGTCCTGCTTTGGTTATTAGGAGGTGTCGGTTCACTCGTCGTATTATTATCCTTATTTCAACTATTCGCACGTTTTTATACCTTAACCGTTGACCGACAGGCAGAATGGGGACTCTACCTAGCCCTTGGAGCCTCTGGTAGAGATATAGCTTCCATCATCGTGGGTGAAGCGGTCGTAGTCGCTTTGACGGCCTCAATAGCTGGTCTCTTATTGGGTGGAGTGTTATATAAGGTGAGCTTAGTACTACTTAAGTCTTACCAATCCTTTCCCTTTGTCCAGCCAACCTGGTCTTTCTTTGCTACTACATCCCTCCTCTTAATAGGATTTTTTTCTAGCCTCGGAGCTTTGGCCGCTTGGATACCTGCTTATCGTGGCAGTCGCATTGACCCGAGTACAGTCATGACACGTGGGGAATTTGATTAATGTGGAGGCAACTATGAGCAACTTAATTGAACTACAAAATATTTGTAAAAGTTATGGGGAAGATAGTATTTTATCAAATATATCCCTTACTGTAAAAAAAGGAACAGCCTTAGCCATTGTTGGGGATTCAGGTGGTGGAAAAACCACCCTGTTATCCATCATGGGATTACTACAAAATGCTACGTTTGGGAAAATACTCATTGATAACCTGGATGTGAGTGCATTAAGCCAACACGAGCAAGCCAAAATACGTGGTAAATATTTTGGCTTCATTTTCCAAAGAGCCCGTTTGATCAACTCTCTCACGGCCCTAGAAAACGTGATGGTACCTGCCTGGTTAACCCAGAAAAATAAAAACTTGGAAAATAGGGCAATCGAATTATTAACTCACTTTAACATGCAGCACCGCCTACATCATAAACCCCAGCAACTTAGTTTAGGTCAATTGCGCAGGGTTTCCCTTGCAAGAGCTTTACTACTAAATCCACCCATCTTACTCGCTGATGAACCAACCAACGACTTAGACCCAGCCTTGGCGGGTAGTGTTGCCGATTGTTTGTTACAAGCCCGAGATACGGGAACCAGTGTTGTAATCATTACCCATGATCCTGTTTTGGCAGCACGAGCTGATGAAGTCTTTAATCTAAAAAATGGGCAATTATACCCAGTCCAACATTAGAAATACAATGCAAACAAAAAGCAAAGGTTAGAGAGCTACATGTAGCATTCTCTAACCTTTGTTTCTTTCAGATGCCTTATACTAAAATTCCAAACATTTAACAAATAATCGATCAAACTTATCCACAGTTGCCAATTCCAGCACAGCAATCTCTGCAATGGTCTGATTAATAGCTAAACGTGATCCTTGATTTAGTAAAAATGCTTGGGCACCTGTTTTGGATGTATTCCCTAAAAACTCTATTTTATCCCGAAATGCTTTCGGTAGCAGACCAATCGCAATTAAGCTGTCAGGGTTCAAATGATAACCGAAAGAACCAGCAATCAGAACTCTGTCTACATCAGTCACAGTTACATGCTGATATTCAAGCAGTGCTTCAATCCCCGCCCGAATTGCCCCCTTTGCCAATTGAACCTGACGTATATCTGGTTGAGATAGATAGACGCCCTCTGCAACCGAAAAGACAGGTTTCCCATTTACCTCCGTGAGTAGTGCACTCAGATTTTCATTCATGGTTTTACTAAACTTTCCGTTACTTTCAATAACTCCATTTTGGACCAATGCTGCCACGATATCCAGTAGACCACTACCGCAGATGCCAACAGCAGCTTGATCGCCAATGTTTTTCAATGTCCGCTCCCCATTTGTCGTTAAAGAAAAGCCCTCTATTGCACCTGGTGCTGCTCGCATGCCACACGAAATATTCATACCTTCAAAAGCCGGGCCAGCAGCAGTGGATGTGGCAACTAGCTTGCCGCCAGTTGCCAGTACAATCTCCCCATTTGTACCAATATCGATAAAGAGATTGGTATCTTCCCGCTCAGCCAAACGTGAAACCAGAATACCTGACGTAATATCTCCCCCTACATAGGCCGAAATAATAGGTGGCAAATAGGCCTCTGCACTAGGGACAGCGTAAAGACCAAGGTCATTTGCTACGATGGAATTACCGCCTCGAATCACTGGTGTATAGGGATATTTACCGAGGGTCGCAGGATTCGCCTTTACTGCTAAATGCAACATACACGTATTGCCACTCAATACCAATTCATACACATGTTGAGTCAAAAGGGCAGCCTCTGCTAGTACTTGTAGAATCATTCTATTTAACTCTTCAATGATCAGTTGATTCATTTCTACTAACCCTTGTTCTTTAGATGCATATCTTATCCGCGATAATACATCTTGCCCCAATCTACTTTGTGGATTAAGAGCACCTGTTGCCGCAAGTTCTTCCCCTGTCAACAAATTAACCAGGGAAACAACTAATGTGGTTGTACCAATATCAATGGCTAAACCATAAATTTCTGCCTCTGTATTGCCCGGCTCTGTTCCAATCAATTCTGTTTTACGATATACGTGAGTCACATTGCTATGGGAAATATACTTTTTGGTAATAATACTGTCAATCTCACCAATGCTCGCCAAACCATCCTGCTTAATTTGAAGATTTCCACTGTCATGACGCTCGATGATTTCTACCACTACATCATGATCAACCTTGGTATGACACGCAAGTACAATCTCATCTTCTTTTAAAGATGACAATATTTTCACTTTGCATTTACCGCATGTCCCATTCCCATTACAAGGAGACTCAAGTATTACCCCCGCCTGCCTAGCTGTAGTTAAAAGATTATCGCCCACATGAGCGTTAATACTTGTCTCTTGACCTGCATGATGAAAAACAACTTTTATCATAACATTAGTTCTCCTTCACGGCGTCAGTCATAGCCCTGATTAATTTTATAGAAGTGGATGTACTGAGTCCACAAGCAGGTGAAATAATGTCGACTCCATCCTGAACTAATCGCTGAGTTTGCTGAGCCACTTTTTCTGCAGAGCCAAATTCCAGCAAATAAGTACTCACATTGCCCATTGTCGTAAGCTGGGAGTAATCAGCCTTTAGTTGCCTTAAGTTAACAAGGGAATCGGTACTGATCGCGTCTGCTCTAATTTCAGATATTAAGGATTTTACAGTATTCATATTTCCACAAATATGCACTAAAACGGGAATATTTTTAGCATGTAATGCATCAATAATCTTATTAAGATATAAAACAGCAAATTCCTTAAATACCTTAGGCCCTAATATTTCACCAGTAGCAGTTGGATCAGCAATCGCAATGACCGTAACGCCACTAGCAATCATTCTTTCCGCAAAACCAATGATTAGATCTGTAACATAATCCAGTACCCGATGACATTCTGCTGGTTTTTTTCTAAAGTCCTTTAATAAGGACATGGGATCTACTAACGAAGCTGCTGTACTGATTGGACCTGTTAAATTTCCGATAATGGGCACATTAGGATAACGCTCCGCCAGTATGCCCACAGCTTCAACTACAACCTTTACGCGACCGTCATCTAGCATAGTACTAATGTCTTTAGTTTCTACTACACTAACAGATGAGAAAACTTCTTTAGTGATTTTCGGCTCACAAACCAATGTTCCATAAGTAACTTCACTACCTAAAACCTCGGCTTCCACTGTCATGCAAAAGGGAATTCCAATATTCTCAAACCCTGTCTGCTCATATACATCACCAGCAAGACTCGCCATTAACTTTGCATCACTATGAGCCTCTGGCAAGGTATTGCCCGTATTATTCATAATCTCTACTACCGCTGCATTCATCATGCCACCCGTGCAAATAATAGGTGGACGATCTGTTTTACCCTTCCTGAGCACTGTAAGTAATCGTTCTTTAGAACTTAACATCTTCCACGGCCCCTTCCTTCAACTGGTTCCCCTGTATGGGATAACCTATTTCTCTTACTGCATCAAGCATGGCTTTAATATTCTCAAAGGGTGTTTCCGTCGGTAGACTACAACCGCTAGCGACAATATAGCCTTTTGGATTATCAAACCCTTGCCCAACGCATTGATATACCGCCTTTCGGACATCATCTGTTGAGCCTTGTAACATCGTTTCAGAAGGTTTGATATTCCCCATCAACCTCACCCTAGAGCCGACTTTAGCCTTGGCATCTAGCAAACTAGCATCATTATCAATACTAAGACAGTCAGCCCCAGCATCGCACATATCCTCCCAAATCTTCGCTGTCTTACCACAAACATGCAAAGTCACTGTTTTACCACGAGAATGTATATAATCAATTAGTCTTTTTAAATAAGGCGCAGAAAATTCCCGAAACTGCCTAGGACTAATTACTGACGAAGACGACATGGCGTCAGTCAAACTAGGTGTACAACCGATGTCAATAATGGCTTTAGTATATTGAAGTGCCGTCTGAAAAGAAACTTCACAAAGTCTATGAACTGCCTCTGGATCTTTAGCTACTAATCTCACTAGGTTCTCGGTTCCAATTAAGAATGCAGCATTGGTAAAGGGTGCAATCACAGCTCCAGTGATAGGAACCTCTTTTCCTATTGCATCCACTGTAATTTTCATTGCTTCAAGATGGTGAGGTAGATTGCCATCCAGATAAGGATTAGCTGGCTTTAGGCTATCGATCTGACTGACGGTTTCAATGGCAGGCACTTTCAAATATGCCGTTTCATCCATTGGGTAGTGAACTTCAGACCCCATAGCCTCTGCCTGCACATACAAATCTGTAAAGATTCTAACGGTATCATAACGAAACAGCTGATAGGATTCAACGTGGGCTTTAGCTATTAGCTTACCATTTCCTCGAAAATCTGATACTTTAGCCCCAATAACACGAGCTGCCGTATTACCGACAATGGGCACACAAGGCAAACGATCAATTGATTCTTGCTTGTTATAAGCCGCAAAGCGTTCTAACGGAGTCATCTGATCTTTATTTTTTCCCATAATACACTCTCCCTATCATAAAAAAAGCTTGGCACTTACCTATTAATAGTCAAAAATAAAAGGCTAAGGAAGCTCCGCACACGGAACAACTCCTCAGCCTTCAGTTTTCTGATTAGCTAACTCTTACTATTATTTTGTTAAGGATATCACAAACAGTCACAGTTGTCAATTATAAATCAACTACTCCAGAGGTTTCGCATCTAAATTCCAGTAAATATATAAAAGTTCCTATTTTGTAACCTGCTTACCCGCTGTACTTGCAATTCACATCTCCCATTTTTCTTTGCAGTGGATAAATAACTCCTCATCCTACAAAATATGTTTGCTCCATCCTTGCCAGGAAAGCATCCAGATATCTTTTGTCTTAATTTCTGCATGCGTACATCTCTTTCGGCAAGTTATCAAAGGGGATATATTATTCAAGATTATAAGGAACACCACATACTTCTCCTTCACGTCTTAAATCATCTAAAGTGACTTGTGCCAGGGGAATCCCTTCTTGCAGGCGCTGTTTTTTCTTATTCAGTCCTCTTTCCCCAGGGAGAAAAACTTCTTCGACTCCTTTAGCTTTGGGGCTGTTTTTCACACTTAATATGAACTTGTCCATTGTATCTTTAAATTCCTGGACTGGCCCAAAGGCTTCAAGCTTAATGGCACCAAAATAATGACTAGTGCCAGTTGGATTATCAAAATCCGTGTATAAATCTTTTATGGCTGTAGTAAAACAAGAACCCGCTAATATACCGGTTAGCACCTCAATCATTGTTGCAATGGCATACCCCTTTGGCCCGGCAAAAGGTAATACCGTACCTTCCAAGGCATCTTGAGCATTGTCCGTAGCTTCACCAAACTTATTTTGTGCCCAGCCAAAAGGTATTGGCTCCCCCTTTTTGGCCGCCAGGATAATCTTACCTCTAGCAACTACACTGCTTGCCATATCAGCAACAATTGGAAGTTCTTTACCTGCAGGAATGGCATAAGCAAAGGGGCTTGTACCAAACATTGCTTCACTCCCCCCCCAGGGGGCCATACGTGCCGGACCATTGCTGCCAGTAAACCCAATCATATTATGTTCTAAAGCCATTTGCGCAAAGTAAGCGGCTGCCGAATAATGGTTGGAATTAAAGACAGTTATAAAGGAAATACCGGTTTTATGGGCTTTTTCGATGGCCACTGCCATCACTTTACTCGATGCGGCGGCACCCATGCTATTGCAGGCATCGTAAACAGCGGTACCCAGACTTTCCGTTACTACTTTTAATTGAACCGCAGGATTAACGATTCCTAACCGTAATCTTTTTAGATAAATAGACATGCGGCTTACCCCATGTGATTCGATACCTTTCAAATCGGCATCCACTAAATTATCGGCATTGAGATACGCTTCATCAGCTGGCACGCCTACCTTTGTAAATAGCTGGCAGCAGTAGTCGCGCAAACAATCCGCTTGTATTAATTTTATACCATTATCCACATTAATCAGTCCTTCCAAAAATTTCGTTTTATTCGCTGATCAATTCGCTCTAAGACTCCCATCTTTATAAGCGGGAGTCTTAGAGTGGCTAGACGTTAGGATAAGTTCGACTAAGCCTCACTTTATATCTACTAAATTCTGGCAAGGTTCCGTGCAGCTTAATCCTGGTTACGCTGCAAATGAAAATATACTACCTGATCCAATATCTCTCGTAAATCCTCAGACATATCCACAAAGTTACAACCAAAATTATTGCTTTGTTGCCAAAGGACTCTTGCTACGACATTAATGTTTCCCAGCTCCTTAGGTAAATACAGCCGGAGTAGCGAATTAAGCTCCAAAGGAGATTCTGATTGCAACAATATTCCTTTTATACTGATATTAATTGCAATAGCATCCATATGCTGGTCTGATTCGTCGAGCAAAATTGTCACAGGCTCATTGACATCAGCGCGGCGAAAACTTCGATTTTCTTTCTCAACTACAGCTCCTAGCTCCACAAGGGTTCGTTCAACCCAAGTGCGATCCCAGGACATATTTGCTATTTCTTTCATTATTTGGCTTTCTGCTCGGGATTTAGCCCTGGATTTTTCTAATAATTCTTCAGCATCACATGGTCTAATGACAACAATACCATCTTCATCACCCACTAATATATCTCCAGGATGAACAACTACGCCTCCACAAGCGATGGCAACATTGATTTCGCCTGGCCCATCTTTATAAGGTCCAGCTGGGGTAACTCCTGCCGCATAGATAGGCAAATCCATTTTTCGTAGTGCACCTACATCACGAATAGCCCCATCAATAATAATTCCACCGATGCCTCTTTGCTTGGCCCACAAAGCCATCAATTCTCCCATAATGGAGTTCGTCAAATCTCCTTGGGCATCTACCACCACAATATCACCTGGCTCTGCAAGATCAAGGGCTCGGTGCAACATAAGATTATCACCAGGCCGTGACTTAACGGTAAAAGCCGGTCCAAGCAACGGACTGTTGTTGATTGGGCGAATTTTGGCATCCATACACGACATGCGGTTCATGTTATCTGCGATATTGGCTACCGGTATTCCTGTAAAACCATCAATTAACGCTTTAGGCGGCCTGCTTATCTGCGAAAAAATACGCAATCCTACATTTGACATAATTGAACGCTCCTTTATTTTTTTAGAAATTAGACCCATAGCTTTGCGTCCCCACCTTTCGATCGGTTTGCTCACTATTAAATTATTTCAAATGTTATAACGAAAACTTACTAACTGCCGTTTGCAATTCATCAGCCGTTGCCACTAATGCTTGACTAGCCGTTCTTATTCCGTCTGCAGCGGCAACTTGTTCTTGTGTGGCGGCTGAAACCTGCAGAGTCTGATTGGCATTGTTTTGGCTCATATTATCTATATCATTGACTGCCACTACTATTTTTTGACCATGCGTTGCCACATTTCCTATGGAAGTAGAAATAATCCGGATTTGTTCAGACACTTGTGTGGTCATAGTAATAATTTCAGTGAACGTCTGTCCAGCCTCACTCACAATACCAGTTCCCAGCTTAACCTCTGAATTACCTTTATTCATAGCCACAACTGCTTTATCCGTATCGTTTTGTATTTCACCAATCAGGTGGGCAATTTGTTTAGCCGCATTTTCCGATTGCTCGGCCAGCTTTCGCACTTCTTCGGCCACTACAGCAAAGCCGCGTCCCTGTTCGCCAGCGCGCGCCGCTTCTATAGCCGCATTCAAGGCCAGTAAGTTAGTCTGACTGGCGATACCAGAGATGGTATCAATAATCTGTCCAATTTCGGTGGAGCGTTCTCCTAGTTTTGTCACCACTTCGGCCGAATCTGCAACACTAGTTTCAATTCTGCGCATTTGAATAACAGCATTTTCTATTGATCTTCCGCCGTCTGCCGCAAGCTTAGCCGTCCCTTCCGACACTGAAGCAACATTGGTGGAATCAGCAACAATTTGCTCGATGCCGGCAACAATCTGCGTCACCAGAACCTTGGTAGCATTAGCCGATTGCACCTGTTTTTCCGCGTTGGCGGCAATACCATCAATGGCATATGTCACTTGCTCAGCGGTAGCAGCCGATTGCTGCGCGCTTGCAGTTAGCTCTTCAGAAGCTGCCGTAACTACTTGGGCGGAATTTATTACGTGTCTAAGCAAGTCTTTAAGCCCCTCTACCATTGCATGAAAATTTTGCGCCAGTGTGCCGATCTCATCTTTGCCTTTGTGGGTTAAATTTATATTCAAATTACCGTTTTTAAGGCTTTCAGCTGCACTTACCAAGTGTATGATCGGCTTGGTTATTCTGTTGGAAACCACAATACTAATTATAATTACTACAATCATCGTCACCACCAGCACCATCAAACTGGTGAGCAACATATTTTTACTGACGGTATTATATTCCGCATAAGTTTTTTCCATACAGAGAACCCAGCGGGTTTTGGGATCATACACATAACTGACCAGTTTCCTGACACCATCTTCCCCTGTTATTTCTTCAGAAGCACTTTGGCCCTTCAGCGCATTTTGGACAAACGGCACCTTGCTCATATCTTCACGTTCTCCCGTTACCTGCTTGGTAGGATGAACGATGATTTTTCCGTCTTGATCCAGTATGTAAGCAGTAATGCCATTAACTGACCGTTTAGTGACAAACTCTTTAAAGACATTAAGGTAAAGATTGGCTTGTACTACACCGACAATCGCCCCATTGTCCGCCCGTATAGGCGTTGCCAATACCACCGTTGGCTGTCCATCTCTTGAACTGATCAGTACTTCAGAAATAACCTCATCCGTACCTTTTACGGCTTCTTGATAAAAATAGCGGCTAGACACATTAACCAGTTTTGAGTCATCACCTCTAACAATCTGGTTACCATGAGCATCGGAAACAACCATATCAATATTGGAATATGTTTTTTTCATGTCAGCCAGTAATTGCTTGGCAGCTGGCAAATCAAGCGTCTTTACGGCCGTGGTGCGGGAAACCGCTTTAAGAGCCTCCATATGCTTATTGATGTAGGATTGTCCCTCAGTTTTAAAAATTTCTGCTTGACCGTCATTAATTGCATAATAATCGGCCTCTAGTGGCTTAGAATATAAAAACTGTGAAACAAAAGTATAACTAAGCAACGGAATACCACTAACGAGCAGGAGTAAAATAATAAGCATTTTTTTCATTAATTTATTGCCTCCAATAATAATGTGATGTTAACTACAAAAATAAAAACCCAGGCAAATGCCAGAGTTTCAGTACCTCTTGCAAGGGGAGCCTGGCAGTCATAGACCGATCGTCCTTAGACCCATGGCTTTGCGTCCCAACTTTTCAGTAAGTTTGCCAAATATTCATTTACATTATCAGTAATATAATACTTCAGTAGCTACAATACTACATGCAAACAATAGCACAATTATGCATTATGTGTCAATAATCATTAACATTTATCAGAGTTTCGCATCTAATTTCCAGTAAATATATAAAAGTTCCTATTTGGGAATATGACAACATTCCCCTACCCCATAAATATGATTTTTCAGACTCCTATTTTTCCCATAATATTGAATGATAAAACAAATCTATTTTATGTGACTTCACTCTATGTAGCCGAAAGGATCTGGGGAAGATTTTCACCAAGAACAGCTTCAATAATCTCCTGCGACTACAACGCTGTTTCGATTTTCACGTTTCGCCTGATACAAAGCATTATCGGCTTTGTCAACTAGGCTAGCGGGAGTCATATCCTTATCGGGCCGTACCGTTGCAACGCCAACGCTCACCGTCACATACTGACACACTTCTGACATCTGATGATTGATCTTCAGCGCCTCAATATTCCCCCGTACTTTTTCCGCAACATGCAAAGCATCTTTCTGGGTTTTAGAAAGTAAGATAGCCACGAATTCTTCGCCCCCATAACGAGCTACAAAGTCTCCTGCCTCTTTCAATGACTCATTTAATACAGTCCCTACCTGTTGGAGACAAGCATCTCCTGCCAAATGACCATACGAATCATTATATTTTTTAAAAAAATCGATATCTAGTAACAGTATCGTCAGTAAATCTCCTGTTTGCAAAGCATGTCTCCATTCTTTAGCAAAAACTTCATCGAAATACCGTCGATTAGCAAGACCTGTTAAACCATCCATACGCGATATCTTCTCTAATAGATCTCTATATTTTTTTAATGCCAAATGACCTTTTTGGACCTCTTTAACTGATCTACATATGGCCTGGGTAGCCATTTGACTCTCTTGCGCCAAATTACGTACCTCTTGGGCAACTACTGTAAAACATTGTTCTTGCTTCCCTACCCGAGTAGCTGTAATGTTCGCGTTCAAAGCTAAGGGACTCGTCTGTCCAGAAATATGTTGAATTGATTTTGCAATCCCACTAATATTGTTCACAGCATTCTTGAATGTATCAGCAATAGCCATGGTTTTCCCCATGGCAACACGCTCATTTTTGATATTAGCATCTACATCAGTTATCGTGGCTGCAGTCATACTAATTGATTTAGAAATATTTCCAGTGATTTCAACAGTCTCCTTAAGTTGAATCCTTAAATATTCAGATACATCGGCAATCTCTGTTGAATTTTTTTTGTATGTAACTAACGATACCCGTTGCATTACTGAGCAAACTGACTGCACAGTAGGTATTCTTTTTGCGCCAATAATTTTAACATCTTTGCGTAAATATTGTTGGTACTGCCTTTCTAATATACCACCTGTACCAACAATTTTATCATTCCCAGCAATGTATTTAGCCTTTGCCAACCGAGTTACTACTTCTTGTTCAGACAATTCCATATAGGCAATGTAAACAAACTCAATATGGTCAACCCCATGTTCTTCGCAATAAAAAGCCGTCCTCTCAGCCTGAATTATATTATTATTAAATATAGCAACAATTTCTCCCTGCGGAATTTTCGATAATGTTACGTAAAATCGAGTATCCGGAATTAACTCCAAGGACACAATTTTTTCACGAGGTATTTTTAGAGCCGCCTCTTCCACTCTCGTCGGCTGACATAAAAACAAATCGATTCCTTTATCATAGCTCAACTCTGCTATAGAATAGGCTTTTCCCTCGAAACTGCCTACAAATGCTAAACTACTGGAAAACAGTTCTTGCGCTACTGCTAACAGTTCATTTCCTACGGTCTGAGAGCTCCCTATGGTTGTAAAATGAAAATCAGCACTCATAAAATCGGTCTCCTTCCCGCATTCTATGAACTTTAATTAAAGTTCGAAGAGTGGCAATCTAAGAGATCTTCCACAAACTGAATCGTAGGCATCTTCAAGAAACTAACTAGTCATCTTCTGGTCTATTTTGCGCGATGCTTCATAACCACAGCACGTGCATAGCTCACTATGCGCGTGCTATGGTTATTCGCCTAGCACAAAATATCCTCAGAAGCTTTGACTACTTATTTTCTTTCAGATGCCTTATGTTAGACTTAACCATGTTACAATTATGATGGATATACTAACCAAGATACTCTGAAAAAATAAATTTGCTATTTCTTCAATATTTGGTCTCACCATAACGATCATTCCTTTTTTGTTAATTGACCCACGGTATAATACAAACCATTCTCCACAGTGTCACAATATTCTACACTATAAATTTGTTTAGCCTCTAATTGTTGCTTAGCATGATGACCAATACGCATTGTTAAAACAGCATCACAATCCGCCACTGCTAGAATTGTATTTTCCCTTTTGGATTCATCTGCATCACATTCTTCCATACCCTGGCAATATTTACTAACGGATCTGGTTTCCAATATTTCAAATTTACGACCATCGCCTTGATAGATAATAAATTCAGAAGCATGACCAAAATGCTGATCAACAAGTTTACCATACTTGGATGTGACAGCAATTTTATATTGTTTTCCCTCTATCCCGGGGCTCTCACTTTCTGGCACAGGTCGATTGCACATACGAAATTCTTGTGAGCGATCTTCTCCCAATAATCCAATAGCATCAGCTCGACATTGTTGGCAATGTCGCATTTGATTGATATCAAGTTGGCAAATATTTCTAAGTTCATTAATTTCTTTCATACTGGTTTGAGGAAAGCGTTCGAACCCACTACCCGGGGCAGGGATGAGTGGCATGATGTTGGTGGTAAAGGCGCCCAGCTCTTTTACTTTCTTCACTACATCAGGAATGTGATGATCGTTGATACCTTTTATCATAACAATGTTCACTTTAACCAATACGCCGTGTGTGGTTAGATATTCAATACCTGCCAATTGTTTTTCCAAAAGCAATTCTGCTGCTTCAATGCCTTCATAATACTTTCCCTTGTAAGAAACAAACTTATAAATTTCTGCTCCGATTTCTGGATCTATTGCATTGAGGGTCACCGTCACATGATGAACACCAAGGGCAATAATTTCGGCGGCATATTCTGGCAACATTAACCCGTTCGTTGACAAACAAAACGTAACATCGGTATTGATTGCTTTTATTTTTTCAATTGTCGCCTTGGTCGATTCCCAATTCGCCAGGGCATCACCTGGTCCAGCAATACCAACTACACTCAGTTGGTCAATTTTTGATTTAACCCAGACAAATTTTTCTTTGGCTAACTCCGGTGTCAAAACCTCACTCGTGACACCAGGTCTACTTTCGTTTACACAATCATATTTCCGGTTACAATAATTGCATTGAACGTTGCAAGCAGGTGCCACAGGTAAATGGATGCGAGCGTATTTATTGTGTGCATCGGCTGAATAGCAAGGATGTTTTTTGGTTTTTTCTAGCGTATCTTCACTTACAGTACCAGAACAAGTCATTTTTCATATCTCCTTTCTGTACCAGCAGCACTACACCCTCTGGCAAGAACACAACTTCATTTTTATCACGTTATCTTATATAATGAAGGCTACAGAAATCGTCAAATTTCTGTAGCCTTCATTTCCTATGATCAGCTTATTACCCTATTAAATTCCTGATGCTTTGCCACGCACTTCACCTGTTTCTATTGCCAATAAGTGATCAGCCCATGTAGCGGCCCATGCGCGCAATTCGCTGATTTCTAGCGGCGCAGGAACTGTTGATTCAGTAGTTTCTATCACTTTTCTAGCTAAACTTTGATAAATCTTAGCCTGCTCTGAGTTTGGCGCTGCTTCGATCGTTGTTTTACCTTGCAGTTCAGATTGGGTTACGGTAACTGAGCGAGGGATATATTCCACAACCCGTGTCTTCGTTCTAGCAACAAAATCATCGATGATATCCTTTGCATAAGGAGCATTGATCGAATTGGCAATCAAGCCACCTAAGAGTGCGCCACCTGATTTAGAGTATTTTTGAATGCCTTTGAATAAATTGTTAGCAGCGTACATCGCCATAAAGTCGGCAGATGATACTGTAAATACATGCTCGGCAATTCCTTCACGTATTGGGACAGCAAAACCACCGCATACTACGTCTCCCAAAACATCATAAATAATTACATCTAAGTCTAGTTCTTCATATACTTTTAGCTGTTTTAATAATTGTACCGCCGTAATAATTCCCCTACCAGCGCAACCAACTCCTGGAGCCGGTCCACCTGCTTCCACACAATACACTCCATTGAAGCCTTGGAAGATTACATCTTGGGCCGTTACCTTATTTTTTTCTCGTAGTGTATCGAGTACTGTAGGGATATAACTACCATCCCGCAAAGTATTAGTAGAATCGGCTTTAGGATCGCAACCAAATTGCATGACTTTATAACCCATTGTTGATAACGCTGCACTGAGATTAGAGGTGGTCGTTGATTTACCAATTCCCCCTTTTCCATAAATAGCAATTTGTTTAATTTTTTTACTCATTATTATTCCTCCTATTTTTTGAAAAACAAAAAAAAGGTCAGAAAAACATTCCCGAGGGAAAGTTTTTCTGACCTTTGGTTCATTCCAATCAGTCATACCACTATGTGATCTTTTTTACATTATACTTAAAACACTTTACAAATTCAAGTGCTATTTTCTTTATTTTGCATTTTATTTAATTATTTATTTAATACAATTTTTCCTCCTCTATATTCTGGCACGACATCTAGAATATCCATTTGAAAACAATATACCACATCATCCATTCTGTTTAGATCATATAATCGTTTGCCATTAAGGCTCGAAGCACCCGTCTCAACTAGCTCGTCTTTGGCTTGATTATACATTAGTAAAGCACTACGAGCCGAATCAGTGAGCACTGTTTCTCCTTCTGCCGTTAATAACTGAACCAATAATCCGGCACAAAGAGCATCTTCCAATGAAAATTGGCCATCGGTTCCAGCACATACAATTAAAATATCTTTCCCATAGTCTTTCCCTTGTCGACAAACAGCTTTGGCATTTAAAAACGAACCAATCAATGTCCGATATGCTCCTTTTGCGGCCTTGATGGCAATGGTTCCATTGGTCGTGGTCATAACAATGTTTTGATCCTGCACCTTATCTTGAGAAAATTCAAACGGTGAATTTCCAAAATCATAACCAGCAATTTTTATTGACTGTCGTTCGCCTGCAAATAAAACGGGTCCGATTTGACGGGCAGTTATGCTCGCATCTTCAGTCGATAACACGGGAATCATAGCGGCGCAGCCATTGGCAAGGCAAGTAACGATGGATGTTGTTGCGCGGAATATATCTAATACGATACAAACCGTATCAGATAGATCAACCTCCTCAACGCCTTTAGGCACTAATGCAATATCAATTTTCATAATTGCGTACCCTATCCTTTATTTATTTTAAATCCTTTTAGTCTAAGAGCATTCATGACGACAGAAATAGAGCTAAAGGCCATTGCAGCGCCCGCTATCACCGGTGATAAGAAACCCGCCGCAGCGATTGGCACACCTATACAATTATAAATAAGTGCCCAGAATAAATTTTGCTTGATATTCGTCATGGTTGCTTTACTGAGCTGAATGGCTGCTACAATACCACGCAAATCCCCTCCCATGAGAGTAATATCGGCTGCTTCAATGGCAACATCAGTACCTGTACCAATGGCAAATCCCACATCAGCAATGGTTAATGCTGGCGCATCGTTAATACCATCGCCTACCATCCCCACTACTTTACCTTCTCGCTTGAGTGACTCCACCTTTTCGGCTTTATCTTTGGGTAGCACTTCAGCCATAACCTTGGTAATACCAATTTGCCCAGCGATCGCGCGAGCTGCTCGCTGATTATCACCCGTAATCATCCACACTTCAATCCCCATTTTTTGAAGTTGGGCCACAGCCTCTGCCGAATGTTCTTTGATCGTATCGGCTACAGCGAGTAATCCCACCATTTGGTTACCAATCGCCATGAGCATAACGGTTTTACCTTGCTCTTCTAATGCCTCCACTTGAGGAATGATTGTATCGATAACAATATGGTTGTCACTCATCAATTTACGTGTACCAACCAAGACTTTTTCACCGTCAAGTATAACCTCAACGCCATAGCCGGGGAAAGCCGTAAAAGCCGCAGGATCAGTAGCAATTACCCCCTGTTCCTGACCAAATTTGACAATGGCCTTAGCCAGTGGATGCTCCGATTGTTTTTCAGCCCTGACAGCAATTGTCAGCAGTTCACCTTCCGTAAGATTCCCTAGGGAAATGATATCAGTTACATCAGGTTTACCTTTCGTAATCGTACCTGTTTTATCCAAAACAATGGCAGTCAGCCGATGGGCGTTTTCTAAGTGTTCAGCCCCTTTAATGAGAATGCCATTTTCTGCCCCTTTGCCCGTTCCTACCATAATCGACGTCGGCGTTGCCAATCCTAATGCACAAGGGCAGGCAATCACCAATACGGCAGTAAAATTAACGAGAGCCCTGGATAAATTTCCTGGCTCAATGATAAAATACCACAAGGCAAAGGTCAATACTGCCAGTAGAATAATGGTCGGCACAAAATAACCAGAGACGATATCAGCAAAACGCTGTATGGGAGCCTTGGATCCTTGCGCCTCCTCTACAATACGCAGAATTTGAGAAAGAGCAGTGTCTTTACCGACTTTCGTGGCTTTGAAGGTAAAGGCGCCAAATTTATTGATGGTGGCACCAACAATTTCATCACCGACCTTTTTGTCCACAGGAATACTCTCACCTGTAAGCATTGACTCATCCACTGTCGATGTACCCTGGATAATGACACCATCCACAGGAACTTTTTCACCAGGGCGCACAAGGATGAGTTCTCCAACCAGTACATTTTCTATTTCAATATCCACTTCGTTCCCATCGCGAATAACGCGCGCGGTTTTGGCCTGCAGGCCCATAAGAGACTTCAGAGCCTCTGAAGTCTGCCCTTTAGCCCTTGCTTCAAGGAGTTTTCCTAAAATGATGAGGGTAATCAAAATAGCTGAGGTTTCAAAATACAGTTCGGGAACGCCAAGGATGATATTGACCACACTATAAAAATAAGCAGCTGACGTTCCTAGAGCGACTAATACATCCATATTAGAACTGCCATTACGCAGCGCACTATAAGCACCACGATAGAACTGCCACCCAGCTACAAATTGTACAGGGGTCGCCAGTATTAATTGAAGATAAGGATTATTTAAACTGTGTCCGATGGTCCCCATAATACCAAAAAAATGCATCACCATCGCCCCTAATAAGGGCAACGAGAGTACTGCCGATAGCAGCAGGCGAAATCGTTGTTTACCCACTTCAGTTTCTCGCACTGCTTTCTCCTGGTCAACATCTTCGGCATTCCTTAGGTTATGGGCCGAATAACCTAATTTTTCTACCCTTGTTTTTATCTGCTCGATGGTAATTCCACTACTATTATATTCCACTGTGGCCTTTTCTGCGGCAAAATTAACGGTGGCACTATATATACCGGCTAAATTGGCTAAACCTTTTTCAAGACGTGTCGCGCAGGCGGTGCAACTCATCCCCGTAATCTTAAACTCGGCCTTATCTTTGATGACTTCAAACCCTAACGCTTCTATTTTAGTAACAATATCTGTTAAGCCAACTTGTTTGGCATCATAAGTAATAGCAGCCTTTTCGGCAGCAAAATTCACTACCGCTTTATCCACACCCACCAATTTTCCCAAACCTTTTTCGATTCGATTGGCACAAACAGCACAAGACATACCGCTAATTTTCAGATTATCAGAACGCAGGTCATTACCTATTTTATTTGTTGCCATCCTTAGCACATCCTTTTACATTCACTTCGTAAATTGTTTTAGAACATTCAGCAGTTCATCAATGCTTTCATCGGCACGATTTTCTTTAATCGCGTTCACTACACAACTCTTAGCATGACTCTCCAAGATCATCAGTGCCACTTTATTTAAGGCCGCCCGTGCTGCTAAAATCTGCTGAACAATATCGACACAGTAACGCCCTTCATCGAGCATTTTATCGATACCATTGGTTTGACCAGCAATTTTTTTTAGCCGTAGTTTAAGCTCACTCTTTTCTTTATCGGTTAACATACATTCACCTCTTAACTACTATACCCCCCTAGGGTATGTAATTATCATATTATATTATTTAATTTTTGTCAATATTATGCCCCGCGCGAGAATCAATAGGATCTACATCATTGCAACAATTTGTAATCTGCATCATATTATATAATATTAGATTCGTTATAAATAGGTAGTTGTTAAAAGGAGATTGGTTGAATCATGTCTAAAAAAAAAGAACGTACATTTGTTAGTGAACACAATGCACTATTACCCCTTCCACCAATAGTTTCCCCGTTAACCTCTCCTTTTCCCATTCAATTAGTAAACGGGGGTACGGTAAATCTAGCTACTATAGATGCCTGCCTAAGATGTCACTGTGATATCGTATCATTAAGTGCAGTCATTAACTGGAGTGCCACTTTTAGTCCCCCCTCTAGCGTCTCCACAAGTTCACTTTTAAATACTCCAGGATATGCAGATGTAACTTTCGAATTTCTACGAAATGGAATTGTTATTTACAGAGTCACCCAGACATCCGTCCAAAAGGGAATGCCCCTTAATCAACCAGCAGTCCTTTTCACGTTAGCTATTCCAACTTATGAAATAGCTTCAATGTTGTTTTTAGATCTTACGCCTATTCGTTATAGTGGACATCCCGAGCCTAATGTTTATACTTTAAGGGCAACTAATATCTCGTTAATCCCACCTCAGATCTCCATCGTAGGTGGAGCAACCACAACTGCGGAAGTTGGTGCGGTAACTTTCATCTTGAACTTATAAGGGATTTTGATTTTTTAAAAATAAAGAGTGCTTCTCATGAGAGGCACTCTTTGTCTTTGTATATGCTTCATTCTTACGAGCAGAAAATGGTGAACTACTTTCTATCGCGCTCTGAATACAATTCTGATGCAGCGGTTGTTTATTACTATTATCGACACTAACTATGTGCCCTATCAACATGATTTACTCGATACGAATCTAATGCCAATATCACGAAAATCAGTAGCCCACGCGCTACGCTCTGCCAATAAAAATTGATACCAATGAGATTGAGCCCATTAGCAATAATGCCATAAAATAAGACACCTACCAGAGTTCCCGGAATATTGGCAAACCCTTTTTGATGTAGGGTACTGCCAATAAAAACTGCGCCAATGGCATCCATTAAGTAGTAGCGTCCGTTTAGGGGCACATACGCCGTCAAAACTGAAGAACTCACTAAACCTGCAAATGCACAAATGCTGCTACACAAAATAAGAGCATAGGTGGTATAACGGCTTACCGGGACACCGGATAAAAGGGCTACGCCTTGTTGTGAACCGAGTGCATAAAGCCCGCGGCCAAATGTTGTCCGGCTTAGAATAAAATGCCCAATACCAGCCACGATAATGGCCAATAATACAGAGAATTTCAAATCAATGCGACCGCCAGTCTGCTGAAGAACAAATAAGCTGCCACGTCCTAAAAACTTAAACACTTCATCCATGCCAGGAAGATAAATCGAAGAACCACCGGTTGTTACAATTTTTTCAATACTTTCACCAATAAACAATGTGCCTAAAGTAGCCAAAAACATGGTGATACGGGCTTTTAAAACTAAAAAACTGTTAAATATTCCAATTAAAGCTCCGGTAACTAATGCTGCCGCAATCGCTGCATACCAGCCAAACCCAAGCTTTAGTATCATAATGGCAGCCATTGAGCCTAAATCAAATGCCACTGCCACTGAAAGATCAATGCCACCGCTGGCTACAGCAAAGCATAAGCCTGTGGCTACTAACGTCAATAGTGATATTTGGCTTAAAATATTAGTCAGATTCGCCGTTGTAAAAAATTTGGCTGTCGCGATAGAAAAGAAAACCGTAACGAGAAGCAGTGCAACAAGCGTACTATATCGAACTACATTTCCCCCTAGACGTAACGATGCCATCGGATAAAAGAGTTGTTTAGCTGCTGATTTTAACATACTAATCCAGCCTCCTTTGTTGTGTAGCCGTCACCGAAACAGCGAGCAAGATGAGCGTTCCTTTGATCGCATATACCCAGTAAGTCGAGACATTAATCAATGTAAAACCATTGACTAGCATACCGACAAACAAAGAACTTAAAAAGGCCCCCTGGATATTGGGTATGGACAGATGAGAGAAAATGGCACTCATATAGCCAGCTAACAGAATATCAAGGAGCATAATATCCCCCATCCCCGGTACGCTACCAGATAGACGAGCTGTAACCAACAAACTGGCAACAATGGCTGTAACAGCTGCAATTACATAGGTTGAAGCGAGTACTAGGTCTACATTAATACCAGCATTAAGAGCTGCCTGGGGATTACCGCCAACTGCATTTGCCCAATTACCATACACCGATTTTGAAAAAAGAATATGGAGCAAAAAAGCAACCGCGAAAAAGACCCAGACGGTAATTGGTATCCCAATCAGCTTTTCCTCTGCCAAAAAGACCAAGGCTGGGTTTGTTACATTAATGACTTTGGTTTTTGACAGCAAGAGCTCTATGCCTTGCAACAGATACATCATAGCGAGGGTGCCGAGCAGCGGACTCACCTTCAAACGAACCACGGTAAATGCATTAATCAGTCCAATGACCAGGCTGCCTGTTGCCGCAATGCCAAATGCAGTTGCTAATGAGTAGCCCTTGCTGAGAAGAAACGCAGTGGCAGTGGTCGTAATTGCTAGATTGTTCGCCAGGGATAAATCAATCCCGCCGCGGATAACATGATTGCCGCCACTAATTAAAATCGCTGTAAAGCCGCAGGCGACAATACCTAAAATACTGGATTGCCGTAAAATATTGATCAGGTTTTCCCCTGTCAAAAAGATCGGTGAACTCAGGGAAAAGTATACGGCCAATACCAAAAATCCAATATAACCGCTATAACGGACTAACCAGCGGATATTGATTACAGAAGGCCTAAGCACTCCGGTTATCGAACTCATTTTGATCCCCTCCCATCATGGCTACTACCACATCATCCCCGGTATGAGTATTGCCATCAAGCTCGTGCACGATTTCACCGCGATACATGACTAAAATACGATCAGATAATCCTGCCAGCTCAGCTATATCCTGGGAGATAAGTAGTATGCCTACCCCTTTTTTTGTCATTTGATGAAGAAGTGCGTAAATCTCGGCTTTTGCTCCTACATCAACGCCCGCAGTAGGTTGATTCAAAATGTATAAATTAGCTCCCCGGCTGATCCATTTGGCAAGAACTACTTTTTGTTGATTACCGCCACTGAGAAAGCCGGCGATGGCGTCAGCGCCAGGGGTTTTAATCGCAAGCTTGTCGATCAATCCTTCTGCTTTGCTCTGTTCATCCCCTAGCTTGATTACGCCATAGCGGCTAAGTGCTTTCAAGCTAGCTAACGAAATATTCTCTTGTACCGACATGTTCTGTACGACACCCAAACTGCGCCGGTCTTCCGGTACATAACCAATACCAAGTGCTACCGCTTCTTCAATCGTATGGCTTTTTAGAGCTTTGCCGGCAAAGACAATGCTGCCGCCCGTAATCGGCGTATGACCATAAATGGCGGTTCCCACCTGGTTATAGCCTGAACCCATCAAGCCCGTCAGACCTACAATCTCACCGCTGCGTACGGTCAAACTGACATTACGAAAGTGCCCTTCATCGGTAATGTTTCGTACCTCAAGTAGTACTTCTCCCTGCTTTCTGTTTTTTTCAGGAAACTGCTCATCAATACTGCGTCCCGACATCATGAAGACAATATCTTCAATTTTAAGACCTTGTGTTGATAGTGTTTTTACTTTAGTACCATTTCTGAGGACAGTAATGCGGTCGCATAAATCTAATATTTCACCAAAGTAATGGGAAATATAAATAATACTGATCGTCTTGCCGAGCTCGCGAATAATTTCAAATAAGCGATCCGCTTCTCGCTTTGCTAATACGGCAGTGGGTTCATCAAACACAATGACCTTAGGCTCATGTAGTAGTGCCCGGCAGATTTGCAACAGTTGCTGTTCACCTACTGTTAAATCAGCCATCAGTTTATTTCCTTGGATAAAATAGCCGATTGTTTTTTGAATCACTGTTTCGGCTTCTTTTTCTAATGACTTTCGGTTTAAAAGCTTAAACAGCGAGAAAGTAGGTTCAATCCCCAAAAATAAAGACTCAGCTACAGTCAGATGGGCAACGACCTGCCGTTCTTGATGAATAAAGTGAATTCCAAGTTTTTCTACCGCTCTAACTGTCAAGCTTTGCTGCTTTTGTCCGCAGAAAATAATTTCTCCCTCATCAGGGCTATAGATACCGGCTAGGATTTTCATCAACGTAGATTTTCCCGCGCCATTTTCTCCCACCAAGCCATGTATTTCGGCCGTGCGAATCTGCAGGGTCACCTGCTCCAGCGCCTTTACACCTGGAAACTTTTTTTGCATCTTTCTCATTTCCAAAATGTACGTTTCACTCATAGCTGTATGCAGCTCCTTTCCAAATCGATGACTCCCTAAAATAAGGGGGAGAGTATCGTTTCACAGGGAAGCTATACTCTCTTTATTTTTTTTTACTTTGTTGCTGTGAATAGGGTTTTCTTCGCTTCTGTAGCATTATCTTTGGTAACAAACAAAGGCTATATATATACGGATTTTGGCACTGCCTGGCCCGCTAAATGGCGGGCAATTGAATCCACGGTTGCCTGACCGATTTTATAGGGTACCTGCGCCACATCTCCATACAGGGAACTATTAGGATCGGCTAAAAGTTCAAGTGCAACCGGGTCACCGTCAACGCCATACACCTTAATGTCACCCGATCGGCCTACTGCATCTACGGCCTGAGCAATACCAATACTCGGAGTATCCCAAGCTGCCCAGATAGCTTTTATATCCCCTTTATTAGGGTACTGGGCCAAGAGATCCTGGGTCTTTTTTCGGGAATCTTCAATCGTTCCTGGAATGACTTCTTGCAATTCTGGCTCAATGAATTGCACTTTCGGATAATCTTTGGCTACGTATTTCAGCATGTCATAACGAATACCGCACGGTCTGACTCCATAAAAGCCATTAAAGATAGCAACCTTTCCTTCTCCACCGATATCTTCGAAAATTTTGCGGGCTAACGCTTCGCCTATGAGGTAGTTATCCGATTGAGTATTACTAATACTGTATTCACTGCCATGATCCAGTGTAAACAGAGGAATATTAGCATCATCTACTTTCTTTAAAACTGGAGCGTACACTTTAACATCGCCCAGTGTCTTCACTATGGCATCAGGTTTTTGCGTAATCAGATTTTCAATATCTGCAATATGCTTTTGATCATTGCGCTCACCATCAACTGCAATCGGGGTTCCTCCCAGTTCTTTAATGCGGTCTATCAACCCTTGATAAGCTTGCTTATCAAAATTATGGTACGTACCAATAGCGGCCACACCAATCTTTTTCCCCTGCAGAGACGGCACCGGTTTTCCATCTACGACGCCAACAATACCTGTTCCTTTGTCACTGCTACTTTGCTTTGCATTTTCTTGCGAAGCCGTCTGAGTAGACGAGCAGCCTCCCAGTAACGTGGCCCCTACCAAAGCAATTGAAAGTAATGCTGCCAATTTTTTGTTAATTTTTGTTTTCATGATAACCTCCATTTTACCGCTACCGCTTGCGGCACAAATTTTACCTGCCCCCTTAAATTAATCATCCCTTCCACTGCATAACCAGTCCCTGGCAGTGTCTGTATTTTAAATTTTTTCGACCGCAAAATACCATTAACAGCTGAAACATCAATACCATATTCTTCATCATTTAATGCAAATACAACTAATTGAATGCTCACAAATAGTGCCCCATTTCCATGAAATTCCTACTTACATATCATTCGCAAGATCATTCAATTGTTCGGTAAGACTAGTAATCTCCTGTACGCTAGCTGTCACTTCTTCAATCGCAGCAGCCTGCTGCTCAATGGTAAAAGTCGTTTCGCTACCCATATGTACGGTTTTATCTACGGATATTTTTATAATTGTTGTTAAATCTTTTATTTTACCTACCGTTTCTTTGGAGTCGGCTGAAAGCTTCCTGATTTCTTGGGCTACAACGCCAAATCCTAGTCCAGCCTCACCAGCCCGAGCCGCTTCAATTGCTGCATTTAAACCTAGTAATCGGGTCTCATCAGCAATATCTTTGATGAAATCCATTACCTCATCAATTTTACCAGTCACCGTATTCACATTTTTTATCTCATCATTTAAACTTGCTTGATTACCACTGCTATCAGAAGCTGAAGCGGCTAATTCTTCCATCGTTGCAGAGACTTGATGTAAATTATCACTAAGTGTATCCGCCATAGCCTTTAGCTTTCGTTGTTGATAAGCAGTCTTTGACATATTATTTGCAACAATAAAGAGTACATTAGCTGCTGCCTCAATACTTTCCCGGGATAATTTGCGAATTTCTTGTACTGCTTCTACATAGCCATCTTCGTCTACACCGATTTCCTTGGCAATTTTGCGATATTTTTCATCATGAGGAGTATCCGTTAGTACTTGCCCACCTAAAATAGTACCAATCTGTCGTCCTTCTAACATAATAGGGGCGGCAAAATCAATCAGACCAGCATGACACTCATAGACTACAGGCTTACCAGTCCGAGCTGTTTCTTCACCACCTTTACGATGTGATTCTGCACATCGTTTATCACCACATTCTGTGGAATGGGTATAATCCATGCAAAATCGAGTATAACTACTTGGATTGGTAACAGGTTTTCCATCAGAATCAACAGTCACACTTGCTAAGCCAACACTCTTGGCAAAATCATCCTGGAATTGTTGCAAAAAAGCAATATCAATGATATCTACCAACCTTACGGTACTTATATCCAACTCATTCCCTGTATATTTTGTATTATTATTTTGGGCCATGATAACCTCCATCTCAAATAGTGGCGGATGGACAACAACAAGCTGTTAAACTTTTGATCTCTCAAGGTTTAATAAAATCTTCTGATATTTCTGTGGTTTAAATCAAGGTCCGATTTTTTTAGAGATTCAAAGGCCCTATTTAAGTGTGTCCTTTTTAGTGTAATTCAAGTTAATTTTCACGTTAATTCCCTGTTTATGAGGAGAGTAAGTTTCCAAAAAAAAAAAGCCATACTCTCCTCGTTATTTATGTTATCTTTACTTTGTAGGGAATAGAGTTTTCTTCGATTCCACAGCATTATCTTTAGTAACAAACAAAGGTTCTACATATACAGATTTTGGTACTGCCTGACCCGCTAAATGACGGGCAATTGAATCCACGGCTGCTTGGCCGATTTTATAAGGTACCTGCGCCACATCTCCATACAGGGAACTGTTTGGATCGGCTAGAAGCTCAAGTGCAACCAGGTCACCGTTAACACCATACACCTTAATGTCACCTGCTCGGCCTGCTGCATCCACAGCTTGCGCAATACCAATACTCGGAGTATCCCAGGATACCCAGATGGCTTTTATATCCCCTTTATTAGGGTATTGCGCCAGAAGATCCTGGGTTTTTTTCCGGGCATCTTCAATAGTTCCTGGAATTACTTCTTGCAATTCTGGTTCAATGAATTGCACTTTGGGATAATCTTTGGCTACGTATTTCAACATGTCATAACGAATACCACACGGTCTGACTCCATAAAAGCCATTAAAAATAGCAATCTTTCCTTCTCCGCCGATATCCTCGAAAATCTCGCGGGCTAATGCTTCGCCAATGAGGTAATTATCTGATTGAGCATTACTAATACTGTATTCACTGCCATGATCCAGTGTAAACAGCGGAATATTAGCATCATGCACTTTCTTTAGAACTGGAGCGTAAACGTTAACATCACCTAGTGTTTTCACAATGGCATCGGGTTTTTGTGTAATCAGATTTTCAATATCTGCAATATGTTTTTGATCATTGCGTTCACCATCAACGGCAATCATGGTCCCTCCCAGTTCTCTGACCCTGTCAATCATTCCCTGATAGGCTTGCTTGTCAAAGTCCATATAGGTGCCAATAGTGGCAATACCAATCTTTTTTCCAACCAAGGACGGCACCGGTTTTCCATCTACTACACCAACAATACCTGATCCTTTGTCGCTGCTGCTTTGTTTTGCACTTTCGCCTGCATTATTGGTTTGCGAAGCCGTCGGAGTGGACGAGCATCCTGCCAGTAACGTTGCCCCTACTAAAGAAATTGAAAGTAATGCTGCCAATTTTTTATTAATTTTTGTTCTCATCATAGTCCCCCTGCTTATTTTAAATGTTCTTTCTTCCTACGGCTGCTTCGCTGACTATGCTGAACAATAAACTAACTAGTCATCTTCTAGTTTATTTTGCGCTATGCTTCATAACATAACCCTTGACAGCTCACTATGCGCAGGTTATGTTATTCGCCTAGCACAAAATATCCTTAGAATCTTTGACTACTTATTTTCTTTCAGATGCCTTATAGTGAACCAATTAGAATTTTGTTAATAATTGAATGCACCCTTCTTTATCATGACCGCTTTGTCCTTCACTCTTAAGATCTAAATAAAGCAGCGTGAGTGCAGTGTTCTTATTCAGTTGGTGATTGTAAGTATACATCAAGCCGGACCAAGATGGACCGCTTTTCAAATTGGTGCCCTCGAATGGGAAGCCGATGTACGAATAGCCGCTATTACCTGGTTCATTAGAGTTTATCCCTATCTTCTGGTATTGAACGTTGAAACTATCTTTGGCCCAGTGATATGTACCGCCAATTAAATGACTCGTGTTATTATTGGTGGCGTTGGACTTCTCATATTCACCATTAATCGTGAATTTGGCAGATAGATCGTAGGTGAAATTTACCGCTGAGTAGTTCCTTCCAATGCTGTTATCGGGTTTGCCACGAGCATAAGCAGCGCCTAACGATAAATTAGTGGCAACTTTGCTGTTTAAATCAAAACCATACCATTGGGATTGTTGGTCAAGACCACCAAGACAATTATTTACTACATTGCTTGTAGTGGTTTTACCGGCGATAAGGTTGACATCGACATTACCGGCCTTAGTACTGGCTATAAGACCATCAAATTTATGATCCCATTCAGCATCGCTACCAGTACTGATAATCAATCCTTGTCCAAGGCCGACATCTTGGCGACCAATAGCTATTTTCCAGTTATTTGCGGTTAATTTAACACCGTATTGATCAAAAGGTTGATAGTTAGCAACAGTGCTTTGTCCGAAAGAGTTACGTACGGCAAAGCGGGCAAAAACTTCTGTATCATCACTTACCTTGCTTTGAAAGTTAATACGCGCACGTGATTGAAAGAACGAAGCTTTATCAGATACACCACTAATTTTGTCGTTGTAGAAAATCCCCCTCAAACGAACATCGCCATTAAATGTGACATTGCCCAGTTTGTTAACTTTAGTTTCCAAAACTGAAACACGAGCACCGATGGCGTTAAGTTCTGTGGCGAATTCTACTGATAGTTTGTCTAGAAGCACTTTCTGCTGTGCGTCAGCTTTATTGTACTTCTCCAAAGCACGAGCAATTGCAACGGCAAATTCATACCGCGTTAAGGTTTTCTCACCGCGAAAGGTGCCATCCCCATAGCCTTCAACTAATCCGTCTTTAGCCAACTGGCTTACAGCCCCATACGCCCAATGTTTGCTAGGAACATCTGAAAAATTTGCAGCCGCGAAGCCTGTGCTGCCGATACTTAATAATAGTATGAGTACAAGTGTCATGATAATCGACTTTTTCATTGTAAAATCATCCCCTTTTTTTAAACTTCACCAACTTCAAATGCTGAGTGACCTATGTTTCCTCTAGCACCTTATTGGGTTCGTTTTTTCCATCTATCTATCTGTTTTAGAACGTTCCGATCGTAAAATTCACCTCCTTCTAATCGTACGTTCCTCGCAGTGAAAGACCTACTTAAATTCCGATATCTTAGATAAAAAAAATCTGAAGGCTAAGCAAATTTTCTCTTGAAAATTTACTTAGCCTTCAGATTACTTACTGACCAGCTATTTTATTGACATCGATAGAATCAATGTCTATACAATTATTACGGACATTTGCCTTTCAAATTTTACTAAACGAAAAACGAAGGGATTGCACACTGGTACACTTAGCCTTCAGTTTCCACTGACCAGCAAATAAAGTATTCTTCAAATCAACATACATTCCTTGCCAATTATAAGTGTTGTTATCCTTTTTTGTCAATATTTATTTTAAAAAAATGGTTACACTATCCCTCTATCATACAATAGGCTCTGGTGCAAAGACTCTGCAAAGTCGAAGAAATTCAATCTGCCTTTTCTGAAGCTGAGTTCTTTAATAAAATTATGGGTGGGTTGCTTAACAAATGATCAGTCTGGTGATAGGTCTTTAAGTATTGGATTTTGTGCGAATCTTTGCACCACAACCTTTTTTCGGACATAGTGGATGTTCATTGTTTAAGCCACTATATCAGGCTTTTCTTTAGATAGGAACGCCTGAGTAGTAACGATTTTTATAGCAATGCTAGCCTTCAGACTTTCTGATCAGCTGCTATCGCGCTAGAGCTTGGAGTTCAAATAGCCGACAGGGCATTCTCCAGATCTTTAATCAAATCAGCGACATCCTCAATGCCAATGGATAACCGTATAAGATTATCATAAATACCGTTTTGTTCTCGCACTTCCTTTGGGATGGAAGCATGGGTCATAATTGCTGGGACTTCAATTAAACTTTCAATACCACCCAGACTTTCGGCCAAGGAAAAAAGCTTTGTATGTTTTAGGAATTTTGTTGTTTCTGCCGATCCGCCTTTTAGAAAAAATGACACCATGCCGCCAAAAGCCAGCATTTGTTTTTTAGCAATTTCATGGTTCAGACTAGTGGGTAACCCAGGGTAAAGTACTTTTTCAACTTTAGGATGATTGTCAAGAAAATAAGCTATCTGTGTCGCATTTTTGCAATGGGCATCCATTCTTACAGACAGTGTTTTTAATCCTCGCAGCAATAAAAATGAATCAAAAGGCGACAGTATCGATCCGCTAGCATTCTGCAAAAACCTGATTTTTTCGGTTAGCTCATTCTCATGCTTTGCAACGATAACTCCAGCAATAATATCGGAATGACCATTCAAATACTTCGTTGCCGAATGTACAACTATATCAAAGCCGAAGTTTAATGGTTTTTGTAGATAAGAGGAAGCAAAGGTATTATCGCACACACTGATTAACTGGTGCTCAGCTGCAATGAGAGCTATTTTTTGCAGGTCAACAATCTTTAACAAAGGGTTAGTGGGTGTTTCAACCCAGATCAGCTTGGTATTTTTTCTAATATTTTTTACTATTGACTCGGGATCAGTCATATCGGCATAAGAGACTTCAAGATTATGTGTTACTTTTTTTACTTTGTCAAAAAGTCGAAATGTTCCTCCGTAGAGATCGTTAGTGGCGATGATATGGGCGCCATTTTCCAGTGTATCTAGGATTACCGATTCAGCTGCCAGTCCGGAGGAAAATGCAAATCCCGCTGCTCCATCTTCCAGGGAGGCAATGCATTTTTCCAAAGCGGTCCGGGTAGGATTGCCACTCCTTGAATATTCGTATCCCTTATGCTTCCCTGGGCTCTCCTGGACAAAAGTCGATGTTGCATATATCGGCGTAATGATTGCGCCAGTAGATGGATCCGGCTCCTGACCAATATGGATCGCCCTTGTTGTAAATCCATAGTTACTCATATAATTCCTCTCCTATTTTAGTTTTTTACGTAAATAACTGAGATAATCCATTTTGGTAATCAATCCGTAAAATTGATCTTCTTTTTTGACAATGACCAGCAAACCCTGCTTTAGCAAAGATACCACCTTGGACAAGTCGTCGCTTATTGATACAGTGATTATATTTTGAGACATATATTCTTTAATTGGTTTTTTAAGAATGGTTTCATCGCCATTTTGCACTGCTGTTAGTAAGTCCCATTCATCGATGATGCCCACAATATCTTTTCCTTGCACTACCGGTAGTTGCGAAATTTCAAATATGCGCATTTTGGAATACGCATTTAATAATGCATCGTCCGGCTTTACGGTAATTACGCTTCGCTCCGAGTATTTGCGCGTGACCAAATCCTCCAGATTGCCTTTGGTGTCTTGTCGGACAAAGCCATTGTCCATCATCCAAAAATCATTAAACATTTTGTTCAAATATTTATTGCCGCTATCGCAGGCAAAAGTTACGATGATTTTGGGCGTATTTTGTGACTGTGCATATTTGACAGCGGCACTCAGTAGCGTGCCGCTGGAAGAACCGACTAGAATACCGTCCTTTTGTAATAAAGTTCTTGCGGCAATAAAGCTTTCCTCGTCACTGATGGAATAAGCTTTTGTAATTAGCGTCGTATCAAATTGCACTGGAATGAAGTCTTCACCAATTCCTTCCACAAACCAACTTCCTGCTTTCCCGATAGTCTTTTCCTGGATATATTCTGCCAAGATGGATCCCTGGGGATCGGCCAAGACAATTTCCAGTTCCGGCTTAATACGTTTAAAGTAGTTTGTTAACCCTTTTAAAGTCCCTGCTGAGCCGACGCCGACTACAATGGCATCAACACTTTGGGCGGTCTGTTCCCAGATCTCCGGTGCTGTCGTTAATTCGTGCGCCAAAGGATTGGCTAAATTATCGAACTGATTGATATAAAAAGAATTGGCAATTTCTTCAGAAAGCCTTTGGGCATAATCTTGATAATATTCTGGGTGACCTTTTTCTACATCAGATCGGGTAAGGATAACCTCTACGCCCATTGCTTTAAGATGGTTAATTTTTTCCACACTCATTTTATCAGGAATAACCAAAATTAGTTTGTAACCTTTGACAATGGCGGCAAGAGCCAAACCAAGGCCCGTATTGCCGGCCGTAGCTTCAATCAGAGTGTCGCCGGGTTTAATCTTCCCCGCTTTTTCCGCTTGTTCAACCATGAATAGACCAATTCGGTCTTTTATCGAACCTCCAGGATTTTGTGATTCCAACTTTAAAAACAACCGGCTCACGCCTACATCAAAACAAGTTACTTCAACCAAAGGAGTATTTCCTATTAAATCAATAGTTCGCTTAGCCACAAATTTTTTTTTAGCTATCTTGCCCGATAACTGTGACATTTTCATATCCAATTCCTCCTTGTACAAAAAAGATACAGTAATATTTCCATAGAAATATCATCCTAGCCTTCGGATTTTTGTCCAATCAGCTGTACTATTCTATCCTATTTACGTTGGCATACAATCCTTCAACACCAAGTTTTGTTTCCCCCTTATATTTGTTTTTACTTTTCCACTAGGCACTAGCACCTATTGTGGTTGTATAAATTTTTTCGAGCAAGGTAAGAGCACCTCGATAGCCCACATAGGACCGTGAAAGAACCAATTCATAGGATGCTGGAAATCCGACTTCCACGATGGCGCCTTTTAATTCTTTGGCAAGATCTCGTTCCCAAGTTGTGCCAAATATAATGGGAGCTTTATGACCGAAGTTTGTTTGTCTAATTTTTTGGTGGATGCTATAACTATCTTCTTCAAATTCAACATCGGTGGCCACATCTTCTGCGATCTTTTGGTACTGCTCACGAATGCTTTCCCGATATTCCTCTGGTGGATTTTCCGTGATAATTTGCTTGCCAGGAATAATACCCAATTGATTCACTAAAAATTTCGTTAGCGCTAGATTGTAGGCACTATCACCAATAACGGCAAATTTCGCAGGCAATCCCCACCAATATTCGGCATAGAAATCAGAAAAGCTTTCTAAATAATGATAATAGGTCTCCTCTTCTTGCTGAATGAAAGCTTCCACTTGAACCGTATCTAGCCCTGCAAAGGTTGCTACCTTGCGCAAAAATTCACTGGTTTCTTGGGCTCCAATGGGAATTACAGGTATATGCAAATAGGGTTGGTCATATTTTTCTTCTAAATGCTCGGCCGTCTGAAGACCCAGCCAAGGAGAAAGAACTAAATTAAATTGGGCTTTAGGAATATCCTTCCATTCAGATACGCCTTTTGATTCATAACCAAACAGTATGTTTACTTTTAGACCAATCCCTTCTAATATACGCTTGATCTCCGTGAGGTCACCACGCCAGAAGGTATTATGGTATGGTAGTAGAGACCAAATGTTGACACTACCTTGCTCGCGTGGCCCATCATACTCACCTACATATTGATCAATAATAGTGCGCGTCACCAGTTCGTGACCTGTAAAATTATTGCCTTTAAAACCACCCGTTTCGGCATAAACAATCGGGACACCTTGCTCTTGAAATTCTTTAACCACAGATCCCACATCATCGCCGACTAAATCCGAAATGCAGCCCGTCAGTACAACAAACAAATCCGTATCTAAAATTTTAATTGAGGCCTTGATTAATTCCCGCAATCGATCCTCACCACCGAATACTACATCTAATTCTCTAGAATTAGTACTCGGCACCACTGCACCACCACCACACCCTCCTCCCTGGAATCCATTATAAAAAGCAACATTCATAAACTGTTTGTCTGCGCAACCAGGACCACAATGGACAATAGGAATGACATGTGGAATCGCTGAAGCGCTATGCATGGCGGCAATGGAGCAAACATAACGTATTTGCTGAATGAAATTGTTTTTTTTCACCTCTGCAATATTAGGCATATCAAACATTGAAGCAGATACTTATTAGACATCGCTACCTGATTCTGCCGAAACAATTGTTCGTCTTTATCAAGAACATGGGACACGTGAGCAATTTCATCGCGAGATTAAAACTGATATGGATTTAGATTGATTATCTTCAAAGAATTTTGACTGCAATTGATTTAGCCTCACGAATTGGTCTTCTTGCTTATAATATATTGCGGATTATTGGTCAACTCAGTATTGAATTTAATAAAGAACCAGTACGAGTTAGTCGTAGAAGGTTAAAAAGGGTTATTTGAAATAAACAAAGATTATTTCAAATAATAAGGTAAACTTTCAACAATACTACATCTAAAGAGGATAATTAGTTGTCAATGCCTGAGTAGCAACAGAAATTGAAAGTAATGCTGCCAATTTTTTATTAATTTTTATTATTATCATAGTCCCCCCTGCTTATTTTAAATGTTCTTTCTTCCTACGGCTGCTTGCTGGCTATGCCGAATAAAAAAAGAGGCTAAAACTACTGCGCATTCCCTTGAGAATACGGTAGTTTAGCCTCCAGATTTTTTCCTGGTCAGTCTAGTTAAAAGTATGTAATTTGTAATTAATCACAATTATAGTTATTTTTTCAATAAAAGTCAATCCCGTACTTTAATTTATTCCTTTATTCGTCCTTGTGCATTACCTGCATCACGGTGGGGTACCAGCACCCAAGCAGGTTCAAGCTTAGTTGTAGTTGGTAGTCCCTTCACCCAGCTGGTGCTGCCATATTTTTTCCGTAATTCGCTGAGTTCTCCATACCCAAGTACACGCATAGGGCAGGCTGAAATACAAGCCGGTGCTTTTCCTTCTCGCACGAGTTCCTGGCAAAAATCGCATTTTTTCATCTTGAAAGTGGCAGCATCAAACTGTGGTGCATGATAAGGGCAAGCTTTCAAGCAGCGGCGGCAGCCAATACAACGTTCTTCATGTATCAGTACCAATCCGTCTTCTGTTCGTTTATGCATGGCGCCACTTGGACATACGGTAACGCAAACGGCATTTACGCAATGATTGCAGCTAACCGACACCCAATAGGCATAGACGTTATGATGAACAACATTGCTGCATACTTTGAAGCTACCGCCTTCATAGGCATGAACCTGTCGGAAATTTTGCCCGTGGGGCAAATCATGCTTATCTTTGCAGGCAATCTGGCAAGTGCTGCAGCCTGTACAATGCTTTTGCTCAAAATAAAATGCCATCTGCTTACTCATGGCTCCACCTCGTGCTTGCCTTGTTTAGCCACTTCAACCAGATTCGTATGCTGTGGATTAGCAAAAGCCAGTGGTGTCGGCTGGTACTTTGTCAGGGTATTAATACAGCCACGACGGTCAATGCCCTCTTTATCTGGGGACCACCATCCTCCCTGAGGCACCGAAACAACGCCCGGCATAATGCGCGGAGTAACCTTCGTAGGCAGTATGACTTTGCCGCGAGCATTGTAGATACAAACCTCTTCACCGTTTTTTATGCCGCGCTTTTCGGCATCATATACGCTGATCCAAAGTTCCTGTGCTTCTGCCTGCTCCATCCAGTCATTATTGTCAAACATGGAATGCACACGCCGTTTGGTATGATGACCAATACATTGCAACGGATACGTATTGCATAGCGGATCTTCCGGTCCTTCCCAAGCCGCAATATACTTAGGGATCGCTGGGATTACATCGGGTCTATGTAATTCCCACAAACGAGATGAAAAAAACTCAATTTTCCCAGAAGGCGTTGGAAACGGATGGTTTCGAGGATCTTCGATCTGCTTCTTAAACGCAATGGCCGGTTCCTCATACTCCCAGTCATATACACCTTTCTCTTTAAATTCTTCATAGGAGGGAAATCCAGGATTTTTTTCCCTTGTTTCATCAACAATAAAATTCAGCCAGTCTTCTAAAGTCTTGCCCTGGATAAATTCATCTTTAAGCTCCAGCCTTTCAGCTAAATCCCCTATCCAGTCATATCCACTTCGACATTCATATACAGTATCAACGGCCTTATTCATAAACAATACATAATCACCATGAGACCAAGGCATCACTATATCTTCTCGTTCCATGAAATTATCAGCCGGGAGCACAATATCGGCAAACTTAGCACTGCTTGTGAGAAAATGATCACTGACCACAATGAATTCTACTAGACTGTCATCAGCCAGAAGCTTTGCTGTTTCATTGGTATCAGAATGTTGATTAATGAGGCAGTTTCCGGCCAGATTAAATATCAATTTAATATTGGCTGACAGTTTTTCAACGCCACGTACACCCTCTTTTTTGCCGAGTTGCGTCCCTTTTTGAATGGCCAGCGGCCACATGTACATTGAAATCTCTGCTTTACAAGGATTATTGATGGGAATCGAACCAACATACTGTTTACGGCATGGTGAACCACAGCCAGAGGCCCAGCCACCTTTTATGCCAATATTTCCTGTCATCGCCGCCAGGGCAGCCGCACTACGAGGTGGCTGCTCACCATAGGCATGGCGTTGCGGCCCATATCCTTGTATGAGGGCACCCGGTTTATTCAGGGCATACTCTCTAGCCAGCTCAATGATAATTTCCCTGGAAATACCCGTTGATTTTTCTGCCCAAACTGGGGTTTTAGGAATCTGATCTGTACCTGTGCCAAGAATGTAGCTTTTGTATGAGTTCCCCACCGGAATACCTGCTGGCATATGATCTTCATCAAAACCGAGGCAATAGGTGTCTAAAAATCGTTGATCCTGTAGATTTTCTGTAATTATCACATAGGCCATCGCATCCAACAAAGCACTATCGGTTGTGGGCCGAATGGGTATCCACTGATCAGCTAGTGCTGCCGCAGTATCCGAGTAGAGGGGATCAATACAGATGATTTTGGCCCCTGCGGCTTTGGCCTTTTTTAGATAATAGGCCGTATTCGTGCCATGAATAGTTGTCGCTGGATTAAACCCCATCAGAATGATGAGCTTAGAATTTACCCAGTCCTCTCGGCTACTACCTGTATTGGCAGTCCCATATGTATATGGAGTTGCTACATTGGTACAGGCAGAGCTATATGTCCCATAGTAATCCAGGTAGCCTCCGTAGAGCGCCAGCAACCGTCTCATCCAAACCAATTCCGACGTTTTTCCGGCATTGCCTGTAGCATATTGGAGATAAATGGCCTCTGGGCCATACGTGGTCATTATCCGTTTCGTGTAATCAGCAATACTGTCTAAGGCTTCAGTCCACGAAATGCGTTCAAATATACCTTGTCCGCGTTTGCCAACACGTTTCATTGGATACTTCAGTCGATCTTCATGATATAAATAACTCCTGTAGGCGCGGCAACGGAGACAGCCCCGTAATTGGGGTCGTTTATCAGTATCCGGACGTTCGTCATCACTGGTAATGCGAACAATGCGTCCGCCCTGTACATGTGCCTTAATAATGCAGCGCCCGCCGCAATTATGGGAACCTGATGTTCGTATGATGATTTCTTCTTGCAACGTTGTATCCGTCATATTTCTCAACTCTCTTGATTGCATTTTTTCATTATATCTATATGTTGAGTTAAAAAAATTGCAAAGTATCCTTATCATTCTTTAATTCATACTTATAAACAAAAACAATAATTTGTCCCTATGCCCGCGGAAACTTATCAGCGAGCCACTTACTTATTATCTGCTGCAATTCTTTATGTTGCCCAGCAGCAACATGATCAAAATCAGTTATGGCCAATTCTTTCTGGCCGTTGTAAGCAGCATATACAACCTCTGATCCTGCCAACGGCACTACATCATCAACCGCTCCGTGAATCATTAACAACGGTTGCGTCGCTTCTGCTAAATTTTCTGTAGGACTGTATGTATTCGTAATCAGATCTTGCACAAACTGTGGGTTTAACGTAAAGGCACGTCCATAAAAATTCTTTATACTTTCTCCTTGTAGAGCCTGTTGCCACAAATTTTGTCCAAAAATAATATCACGGAAATTTTCTACGGCTTGCGTTACTGGTGCAAAAGCAATGCGTGCAACAATCCTTCTATCATCAGCTGGATGGGTTAAAGCAACCAGGCCGCCAAGGCTGTGTCCGTATAACACGATTGGGGATTGTTTAAAATCAGCCTGCTCATGAATCCACACTAATATATTTTCTAAATCCTCACGCCAGCCAGCTACACTGGTATCGCTGGCAAAGTCTCCGTCACTGTCACCCGATCCGGCATAATCAAAGCGTACAACGCCATAACCAAGCTGCTCTATAAAGTCAGCTAGATTTTTTGTCAACTGATTCGCACCAATTTTATCACCGAGAAAGCCATGGCAAAGCACCAATACTGGTGTTCCTTGAAGAAAACCAGCAGGTGTATGAACCATGACAGATAAACGTTTATTTCTACTACTGACCCATGTATGATCTCTCATACCTATCACCTTCTTCTACTAAAAATAACTCCCCATTAATGATCTCGGATACCAATCTGATATCCTCTACTCCTCGTAGTATATCTTACCCCTAAATGTTATGCAAAGTTTTCCCAGGTATCACCTAGTGTTTGATATAAAGGTGCGTAAAAAGCAAATAATTTCTTATATTTTTTATGAGCCTCATAATCAGGATCATATTCTCGTTCATAGGTAATAAACTTTGCAACTGCCGCTTCATAGCTGTCAAAATAGCCAGCTGCCACCGCTGCATTAATCGCTGCGCCCTTAGCGCCAAACTCACTGCCATTCGGCACTCGCACTACGACATTTAACGCATCGGCTAGCATCTGCCCCCATAAATCGCTTCTGGCACCGCCCCCGGCAAAGTTAACTATCTTTACTGGACGCGGAATATTATCATACATGTGCATAACCGCGAGAACAATTCCCTCATATAACGCTCTTAGCAAATGGTGCCGGGTATGATGGGGAGCTAAGCCGATAAAATGCCCTTTGGCATTTTTATGAAGAAAGGGGGCACGGACGCCAGGTGCGTGAATAAAAGGATTAAATAAAACACCTTCTGAGCCGATAGGGATGGTACGCAGGATTTGCTGCAGATGATCAAAAATATTTTTTCCTTCTTTTTCTGCCTGCTGATAATCTTCATAACAAAAATTCTTTAAATACCAATCTTGATTCGGCATGCCTAAATGCGTATTTACCATGCGCACCCAACGGTTTTTTATCCCTAGAGGAATCGTAAAGCCTACGTTTAATGGCTCAATGTTGGGTTTGTCGATTACGACTTCGCTGATCAGCGCCGTACCAAAAATGGTGCAGGCGTCACCATCGGCGATCGCCCCGACACCAATGGCAGAAGTTGAAACGTCAAAGGCTGCTCCTACGACCTGCACCTCAGTAGATAAGCCTAATTCCGTTGCCACCTCTGGCAGCAAGGTTCCGCTGACTTCATCGCAGGGCTGCAATTCCGGCAGTAGTTTGCGATAAGCACCTATACCAATCAAGTTCAAAATATCCTCACTATATTGTTCTTTATAAATATCCACATAGGAAATACTTCCTTCTGACGAGTCTACAGCAATCCGTCCAGTCAGTTTATATCGAATCCAATCTTTGCAATATAGGGCATGACTGGCTTTTCGCAGGATATCTGGCTCATAAATGGAAAGCCACTTAATAATGGCACTCTGGGCACCCGAAAAGGGATCGCAACCTGAGATTTTATAGATTTTCTCAGCAATCCCCTCCCGAGCCCAGCCGCTCACAATATCGTTTGCTCGCTGATCCGTCCAAAGAATGGCCTTTCGGACTGGCTCACCTTCTTTATCAATCAGCCAGGCACCGCAACCCTGACCGGTTATGCCAATTGTACGAATATTGGCTGCGCGTTTTCCAACTTGCTTTACTAATGATTTTATCGCGCTTTGCGCCGCCTGCCAAACTTTATGCATATCCATTTCCTGATAATCAAGCTGCGATGATTCCACCTGGGAAGTTTCTTGCGCTATAAATAATTCTCGGCCATTCTCGTCAAAAACAACGGCCTTAATCAGCGTTGTTCCAGCATCAATACCAACAAATAAATTTTCTTGTTCTCTCATTTTATCAGCACCCTTTTTTATAAAATTAAAAGCAGAAGCATGCTTTTCTATTTGAGAAAAAGCGTGCCTCTGCTCAATAGCAGTCAGCTTAAAGCTTACTCTTGGCTATGCGATCCTTTATCGACTGGCAACGAGCACACTAAATAAATCTTCAATCAAGCTTAAACTTCCTGTATATCCTGCATAACCTCGGTTTAATACAACACGGTTGCCGACAGGATACGTAACGGTTAAGTGCGCCGCACCAATATTTTGCGCCAATTCACGTTCGTGGTGGCTGCCTACCACAAATGCTGGACTAAAGGGGTCATAATAGTTTTGGCCTTGATACCGTGGCCAAATCCTATTCAGATGATATTGCACTTCGCTGGCATCCGTTTCAAAGACCACCTGCGTCTGATAGCCTGATGACAATCGAGTCAAATACTGATTAATCATTTCTTGCTGCTCATCAAAAAAGTTTTGCGTTACTACCGTCAGTGCAGGCAACCATCCTAAATCATCAGCTAGAAAACGGGTTAACGCGGGGGCATAGTTACCATCGCCAACAACGACTGCATACCGTTGCAGATTCAGATCATTATATGAATCTGCAATGCGTTCAACATAGCGATAATACAAAGCCTCTCCCTGTTCAATTACAGCGTTTACTTGCGCGCTATCCAGCGAAAGTTTCTGGGCAACTTTTTGTAAAAACTCATTGGTAGCAGTTGGCCCGATGGGAAAAGCTGTTGCCAGATAAGGGACATCATGGACTTCGGCAAAGGTTTTTGCCGCCTCGATGCCATAAAACTCTGAAACAACAATATTAAGTTCCGCATCACCCGCATTCTCGAGTTCTGACAGAGAATCGTGCTCTGTAAAGAAGGCGTTTACTTGTAATCCTAGACTAGTAAGAAGTTCCCTGATGATATTGATATTTCCCCGCCAAAAAGCATCCTGTGCCGGCACAATCCCCCATAGGTTGACCTTTCCTTTGCTCTTACGCTGCTTTTTCGTGACATACTCTTTAACTAACGCCTGCAGCACTAAGTCATATCCCTTATAGCCATCACCCTTAAATCCACCTGTTTCTGTACCGATAATAGAAATACCTTGGTCTTGAAAATCTTTGATTACGGCTTGAATATCATCCCCAATAATATCGGTCATGCAGCCAGTAATCACGAAATAGAGCTGACCATCAACAATTTTAACTGTGTTTTTAACCTGCTCTGTCAGACGATCAGTGCCGCCAAATATAATATCTTTTTCCTGTACATTTGAGCTCGGCACCGCCATACCGCCACAATAACCTGCACCCAAAAAACCTGTACTACCGATCTGATTCCAGTAAATACTACCGCCACATCCCATCGAAGTATGCATAATTGGCACAACTCCTGGCAAAGCTACTAAAGTATGAAGCGCTCCACCCAGCGCACAAAAGCCACGCGGCCTTTCAATAAATTTATCTTTCATTGTGCTATTCCTCCTGACGAATATAAGTAAAAGGTTCTGTATTATACCATTTGTTGTTATAAGGCTGACGTACATGTTTTGATAAATTCGTATTGAATGCCTTATTTTTCAACACCATATTAATACGTCTTACAATATCAAACGCACCTGTATAGCCAACATAAGCATTGGCACCTCCATAGATCGGCAGAGTCGCAACTCCTGATTTAGCCGCCCATACATTATCCGAGTTATGCCCTAAATAAATATCAGGCTGTGTGCGTTCAATAATATTGACCGATTCAAAAGGGTGTACGGTTGCTACGTTGACAGTCACATCGCCGCCTTCAACAATTTTTGTCAAAGCTGTCTCACCAAATTCGTCGTAATGGTATGGCCTTACAGCAACAAGTTCAAGACCAAACTCTCTGAGCCACAGCGCCGTCGCCAAAGTACGCACTTCCCCAGCACTCAGCATAGCTTTTTTGCCTTTTAAATTCTGTTTGATTGGTGCGAGAGCCAGTTCCAGTTCCCGAGTTTCACGCTCAATAATGCGTTCGGCAGCATCCTCTAAATGGAAAAAAGCCGCGATATCCCTTAACCATAAATTTGTATTATTAATCCCTATGGGCATATGTTTTAATATATAAGGTACACCATATTTTTCCTGCAAATGTTTCACAAAATAGTCATCATGGGTCGGGCAGGTACTAATGGATAAGGCGGCCTGCGTTGAATAGATCATATCTTCGGGATGAGCGAAGCAAGGGAAGATCCTGACTTCTAATCCCAACGCATTTAATAGGCGCGTCAGTTCTTTCTCATCCTGGGGCGTCATCGACGATACATTAAACAGATTAACGGTTCGCTTTAGACGAGCTTTTTCCCGATAATCTTCTACCTCATCAATGACTACATCTGATTCTGTTTTTTTCCCAACAAGTAGCTTACGCGCTATGGCATGATATACGGCATCATACGCCGTAGCCATAATTTTAGTTTTGAAACCTTCACAATGAACTGGAAGAACAGATGCACTGACGCGCGGCTGAACCCGGTCTACAACACCATCCAAATCGTCGCCGATAATACCCGGGACGCAGGTCGAAACAACGATGATTGCTGCCGGTCGATACCGTTTGTCAGCCGTTAAAATTGCATCTTCCAGTTTATCTTCACCGCCGATGATAACGTCTTTTTCATTGAGATTGGTACTCAGCCATAATACACCGCGCGGATTACTCTGTCCTGCTGCGATCTGACGTCCCCTGACATTTGCCCCCTGCGAGTTGCCTGCACCACCGCAACCTATCGAGCCGTGAATAATAACCACCGTGTCTGGAATGGAAGTAACCATGGACATGCCTGGCAACAATTGACATATTGACCCTTGGCAAAAGCCCCTGTCATTATTACGAAAGCATCCTTGACCAAATTTTTTCTTCAGGTCATCGCCAAACCCACCAAATTCTATGCACGCCCCTATACGCTCTTCACGCTTTGGCGCAACTTTTTGCTCGATATAACTCAACACAAACGCCTCCTTTACTCCCCTAACTTAATATATATATGATAAATGAATTTTTCATCGGTTATCTTTGCAGACGAGCTGGATCGATTGGATACCGGCCAAATTCACGAACTGCATACATAAATGCATGAATATTCTCTGGAGGTGCCCCGGCCGGCAACGCACAGCCTAGTGCCAAGATGAAACCTTTCGGATTATCATAGCCCTTAAGCAGACATTGCTTTGCGTCCCGGATCACATCTTCTGGTGTCCCTAAATACATGCTGGCCGTCGGTTTGACATTACCAGAGATAGCAATCAAATGACCCACACGCTCTTTAGCCACCGATAAATCAATCATATTATCTAAGCTTAGAATTCCAGCCCCCGTATCAACCATGTCCGGCCATATTTTACTGGTATTACCGCAGATATGGAGTGTCGGAGCCCTGCCAGTAAGCTCAACAATTACACAAATCAACTCTTTTAAATAAGGGAAAGCAAATTCACGAAATTGTTTGGGACTAATCAGTGTCGTGGAAGCTGTAGGTTCTGCAATATAAAATTCCACTCCCAATTTTGCCGCCGCTTTGACATAAGCTATTGTGCTGTCTAATGAAAACCGCAACAATTTATGGACAAATTCTGGGTTTTTATATATTTCCCGCAACATCGGTTCAACACCACGCAGATTGCCTGCAGTGGTAAATGCCCCGGCAATGGTCGTAACAATAGGCAGGGTACTTCCCAATTTATCCTGCAAAATTTCTAACGCTTGCAAATTGATGGGCAGACGCCCATCTTTTCGCGGATCAGGCACAGCAAGCTTAGCTAAATCAGCAGGTTGTTTGATAGCCACTTCGCCAATATACTGGCTATTATTACTCGCTGGATAGATCACCTTACTTCCCGCCGCTTCGGCAATACCTTGCAGACTTGGTCCCACTGACAATTCCTCTACACCAAAAATTTCATAGGCAGCGATCTGGGTCTGCACGGTCTTTTCTACCGAAAAGTAACAATCCCACGGATTAATACCTGCTAATATCCCTGCCTGATTGCGTACATGCAGCGCACAAGGAACACGGTCATATGGACGACCTGCCAATAGAGCCTCCATTCGTTCTTTAGGTGTCATTTTATCTGGATGGGCTACTGCGATCACAATGTTATCCTCCTTCATCTCTAGGCTAAATGCTTTACTATAATAAGAAAAGGCAAAGAACATACAAGCATATCGCTTGTAATATTCTTTGCCTTCAGATGTTTGTCTGATCAGCATTGTATTAGTAATAGATATAAAAAGAAAAGGCTAAAAGCAATTCGTTATCTTCTATTAAAGAAATAACCAATTCTTTTAGCCTTCAGTTTGTCTGATTAGCCAATTTAATTCACATTATATCATTTCGTATAATTATACTATGAATTTTTCAGTTTGTCAACATGCATTGTACGTCTACCGGCATTTATAATCCGCATTTTTCAAATGCCTGCTTTAGATCAGCAATAATATCATCAGCTTCTTCTAACCCTACGCTAAATCGCAGATGTCCATTTTTAAACTCATCGGGATAAAAATGATTTCGTTCATCTTTAGGACCTGTATACACAATGAGGCTCTCATCATGACCAATCGAAACAGCTGGAACAATAATTTCAAGGGAATTAACAAATTTATTATGGGTAGCTACGTCAGCTTTTAGTCCAAAGGAGAGAACTCCCGAATACATACTCATTTGTTTTTTGGCAATTTCATGTTGTGGATGACTCTCAAGGCCAGGATAAGCAACAAAATTAACAGATGAATGTCCTTCCAAGAATCGAGCCACTTTCATGGCACTCTCACTATGTTGTTTCATACGCAGGGGAAGGGTTACAGCGCCACGCATAATGAGCCATGCATTAAAGGGACTAATTGCCCCTCCCAGATTAACCATGGCCTGACGTTTTATTTGATCAATCAGTTGTTTTTTACCAATAACAGCTCCTCCCATAGCATCCCCATGACCATTAATATACTTGGTTAAACTATGTATCACAAGATCAGCTCCAAGCTCAAGAGGCTGTTGCAAAAAAGGCGAGGCAAAGGTACTGTCTACCGTAAGCAGTGCGTTAACAGAGTGAGCAATTTTCGCTATTTCAGCAATATCGCTCACCCTGGTCGTGGGATTACCAGGAGTTTCAACATGGATAATTTTTGTATTGGGACGTAATGCCTTCTTTATTTCATCCAAATTTCCAGTATCAATAAGAGTGGTTTCTACGCCGTATTTATCGGGAAAATATTCGCTCAGCAATCGATAGACAGCCACATAGGACACGTTAGAGCAAATAATATGGGCATCTTTATTTAAAAAAGTGAAAAACACGCCAGCCAGGGCAGCAACACCGGTACTCAATACGACACAATCTTCTCCTCCCTCAAGAGCTGCCAGCTTCTCTTGCAGATAGATTTGATTTGCTGATGTATTGCGTGTGTAAACTAATTGATTAGCATCACTCCAGTCAAGGGTTGAGGAATCTTCAGGAAGCCGATAGCTGTTGGCCATTGTAATGGGACGTCTGATGGCACCCGTTTCTTTATCAATACCATTACCTGTATGGATACACTTAGTCCTAAAAGAAATTTTTGTTTTCTTAGTCATGTTAATCTCCTTTTTATTTAATATTTAAAGATTTCTAACAAAAAACAGGTTGAAGTAATCATCACGATTACTCCAACCTTCAGTTTACTGATCAGTTAGCTCGGTCTTTTTAATATGAGAGGTAGTGATTTACTCTTTTAAAAAAGTAAAAAACCACTTAATATTTTAAAAACATACTAACATTTTATGCTTATTGTGTCAATGTCTAACTTTAAAGTTGCCAAGGAATTATCTTAATCCCTCTGTTTAAATCATAATAATACCAACGCACTCCTTACTTTGCCTAAGTTATTTTCTTGCGCGAAAAGGAGGCCAGTATAAATGCCCTCCTTTGCTACTTAAAGCTACTCTCATGATACTAATAATGGAAGATTATAATGTAGGAAACAACAGCAATTATGAAATTACCTATACCACTTCCTCTTGCAAAAATTTGAAGCTATCCTGCTCTAGCCACCACTTCGTATAAGGGAGTTTTACATGCAGCGCCAGATTCTTCGCTAGGTTGCGGTTGGTTAATAGATCAATCAGCCTGTAACCAAAATCAACTAAGCCTTGATATCCATAGGCACTAAATTCATCAGCAATCATAATGGAAGGTATGCCCAGCTTTGTTGCCCATACCGTTGTGCCAGGATGACGACCGATATATAAATCTGGTTTAAGCCGATTTAGTAAATTAATAACTTCAAAATTCTGCTGGTCAGCGACACTGACAGGAATGTCAACTTCAGCTTTGGATAAAAATTGTGAAGCTTCAGGACTAACCCCATTATCATGTTGTGGGTCAAAATGCCAAGTAGCTCCCCAAATCACTTTGATGCCTAGTTCTTGTAGTGTCCTGATATAATTATGGCCAAAACTCGGCCCCATACCAACGACTGCTTTATATCCCTTTAGTTTTCCTCTTACTTCAGCCAACTCAGCAGTGACTCGCCTCTTTTCTTCACTAATATATGCTTCTACTTCAACTTCCTTACCTGTCGCTACCCCCAGGTCGCGTAGCCAACTATCCATACCAGCAATACCATGAGGTTGCAGTGTTTGAATATAAGGGACACCATACTGTTCTTGCAGGGCATTGCCCAGATAGCTACCTAAGGTTCCGCAGATACTAATTGTTGCGGCAGACTCAGATATTTTGGACAGCTGTTCGACGGTGCTAAAAGGCACAATGAATACTGGCTCCAAGCCAAAACGCGCCAGAGTCGCAGCGATCTCTTTGCGCGCGCTACCAGTAAAGTTAATCATATTGACTTTATTGGTTTTTTCTTTGGGTGGCTTAACAATGGCTGTCATGATCGCATGCAGGGCGGCGTCAAAACCAGAAGCCCATACCTTAGAACGAAAACCTTCACAAAAAACAGGTGCAAGGGGCACTGGTATTTCCTCCTGCAATTCATCCAGAGCACTTTTCACATCTTCACCAATGATGCCTGACACACAAGAAGTCGTCACGAAAATCGCTTTAGGGTTAAATCGCCTGTAAGCTTCTCGCACAGCATTCTTCAGTTTGTCCACAGCACCAAAGACCGTATCTTCCTCAACCATGTTGGTATTAATGATATTGACATTGGTGTGTTTCCAGCCTCTAATCTTTTCTCCCCATTTCCGATTGGTATTGGCAGCAATGGTATCTGCCGCACATCCTACTGGGCCGTGGATAACAATGGCTGCATCTAAAATTGCGGAAAGATAGAACTGAGCGCAACCAGAGCTACAAGCACTGGCCTGGCTAAAACATCTCTCCTTGTTTTTCAAGGAACCACATGATCCTTGTGCTACCAAATCACGGATGGTGCCTTTATAGCCAGTAATCGATCCAAGTCTGTTTTCTCTTGTGGGCGCTTCAGAGCTCTGTAAATTTATTGCCATCGCAAAAACCTCCTCACTTCGTTAATCCCATTAGCAACATCCGTCTCATATTACTATTATTATTACTATTGGAAATCTTCCAATACGATTGAGTAAATATCTTCCACCAACCGCAATGCCCCTCCATATCCTACATAAGAACGATTGAGTACCAGCCGATCACTGACCGGCATAGATACTGACAGTTGGTATCCATTAATTTCTTCCGCTAAAACCTTTTCCCAGGCACTGCCAATGAGTAATGGCCGACCGCGAAACTTGATGTTGCGGATTTCTTCATGCACTGCCCCGCCATCATTGTTAAACACAACACTCGCTGTGATACCATCGGCAAAATTTTTGAACTGAGCTTCAATATCAGCTTGGTATTCTTCCGCTACTCCATCTGTTATATATTGGGTTTCAGGTAGTAATCCTAAATCATTGATTAAAAATTTGCAAATTCCTAGTGAATAAAAGCTATCGGCAACCGTAATAAAACGCCTCGGTAATAATCTAGTCTCCAGAAGTACGTCGGCTGAACGTTCGATATAATAGTAATAGTCAATTTCATGTTTGTTGATGACCTTCTCAACTTTGTCTGCGGCGACACCTGCATACTTAGCTACACTGCGGAGAAATTTATTGGTTTCAGTAGGTCCAATGGGCAAAACAGGATAATGCAAATAAGGTGTACCAAATTTTTCTTCTAAATGCTTAACATTTTTTAGACCGACCCAAGGCGAAATTAATAGATTAAACTGGGCCTTAGAAACTTTCGCCAGAGCATCAAGACCGTTACCTGGTCCAAAAATAATATTCGGTTCAAGTCCTAGTTCCGCAATCAAAGATTCTATTTCTTTAAGATTACCGACCCAAAAAGGATCATGAAAGGGTACAACTGACCAGATATTCACAAGACCTGGTTCCACCACTTCAGCAGGCTGTAAATATTGATCAATGATGGCATCAAGCACCAATTCATGCCCAAATAAGTTGGTCCCTTTAAAGCCACCGGTTTCAACAAAAACTACAGGCTTACCCTGCTGCTGAAAACTATGGGCTACTTCGCCAACATCATCCCCTACAATATCTGAGGTGCAACCAGTCAAAATAACAAAGAGGTCCGCATCAATCACCTTTAGAGAATTTTCAACGATATCCCGAAGCCGTTCATCACCACCAAAGATGACTTCCTTTTCTCCAATATTAGTGCAAGGCACTGAATGTCCGCCCACGAAACCCGAACCTTGGCATCCATTTTGAAAGCCTAAAGCTCCCCATAATTTTTGCCCGCAACCTGGTCCTGCATGAAGTATTGGAACAGCCCGATCAATTGCGAGCACCGATTGTAATGCACCGAGCGAGCATACATGCCTCACTTGTTCAATATGCTTCGACATTAGACCACCTCTTCTTATTAAAATTCCTTTGGTTGACTACACTGATACATAGACCCCGATTGGCAACTTTGATCGTTCTGCCAACAAACTCAGTTTATTCAAATGCGTGAGTGATGATGTCGGAAGCCTTAATTTTCCCCTTAGGAATTACATTTGAATCTTCTAGGTCTTGTATCCATGGTTCAATATCCGATTCAATTATTTTAGTATCGGTAGCGTAATAATGTACAGCATTCACTGGTACTTTAATCCAGTCTTCCGTCATTTTTCGTGATTCTTCTTGATTATCATTGGCCCATTTTTGCGCTTTGGTAATAGCTCGTGCGAATTTTTTGATCACATCAGGATGCTGCGCGATAAAATCATCGGTAAAGTAATAGAATCCGAGGCCACCTGCCACGCCAACACCAGCATCTAAACTATCGGCAATTTTGACAGCACCCGCATCTTCCATGCCTTTATAATATGGAGGATGTACACCCGCTACCGTTATAAGTCCTTGCTTCAGGGCCTGAATGGCTTGAATATCTGGCATGGAAACCCACTCAATGTTCTTTCTCGGGAAACCTTGTTTATCTGCAATATTATTTCCTAGGAAATCTGCGCATATATTATTCGTGATCGTAGAAAATTTTTGCTGACCCGGTAGTTTGCTCAAATCTGCAAAGGAATGAACATCTGGCGTAACAGCAGGATTTACATACCAAAACATATGACGCAGTCTCGGGTTTTGATCTGGCGTTGGATCAATACCATCGTTCACTACACCTTTAATCTTTGCTCCGCCCGCAATGGCCACCGTCAGTGTATTTGGATGAGCACTACCCACATCATTATTACCATTAAGAACAGATGGAAGTTGTTGAGCAGGCTGAGTATCCCCTGTGTAAACGACCTTAAGTCCTTCTGCCGCAAAAAAACCTTTTTGATCTGCAACAATCCACGGCGTGGAAGCGCAATCAGTCTTTGACCAAGTTTTTATCGGGTATAACCCATCATCTGTTGTACCACTGCTCGCCGATCTATTACCAAGTTGGGCACCATAAACCACTGCTCCTACTACGACTAGAGCAATTATTCCTGTTAAAATTTTTTTCACAGTCTTTTTATCAGCCATAATGTACATCCCCTCTTTTACTATTTTTTAATATTCAGCTGGACTTTCTTTCCAACTCATGAATTTGTGTTCAAGCCTGACAAACAGATAATTCATGAACAATCCTAGTGCCGATATGGTAATGGTCGCAGCAAACAAAATTGGAATTTGATAGTTATTCTGCGCATTCCATATCAGCCAACCTAGACCACTACTCGCACCAATCATCTCAGCGGCGATGAGCATAAAAAACGCAATATCAGAACTGGTTTTAAGACCATGAAAGATGTTCGGTGAAGCAGCCGGCAATATCACTTTGAAGAATAACTCCTTTCCTCCTACCCCCATGGATCTGGCCGACTTAATCAATAGTTCATCTACATTTTTAATGCCTGTGATGGTATTTAGCAAAATTGGCCATAAGCATACCCAGAAAATCATCAATATCTTAGATACTTCGCCAATACCAAACAAGAGGATAAAGATTGGGAACAGAGAAAATGGATTGACTTCCCCGAGTAGCCGTAGCACTGGAGTAATAATACGTTCAAAAAGTCTAAACCATCCTCCTAGAAAAAAGCCCAAGGGAATGGCAATTACAGCTGCACACACAAAACCTAAAATGGCTCTCCCTAAACTGACCCCAATATGTTTTACTAAAACACCACTTACGATTAGATCCCAAAGAGTACTTACTATAATTGTTGGTGGTGAAATAAATGTTTGAGGAACCCAGCCCACTCTAGGTGCTATTTCCCAAATCCCAATAAAAATAATAATTGATAGACTGTCATAAAATACTGCAGCTATTTTTTTTAGTAGCACTCCTACTTTATCTTTCTCAGTATGACTCCCTATCTTTTTCTCTACTATTTTCCGTAATACTGTCTCCATTTTTATTACCCCCTTCCAGAACTTTGCTTCCATTCCAATAGATTATCTTCAAGCAAATAAAGCAGATAATTGATTGAGACTCCTAATAAAGCAATCATTATCGTCGCAGCAAATAAACGCGGCATCATATTATTCACCGCCGAATTCTGAACCAACCATCCAAGACCAGCACTAGCACCAATCATCTCCGCTGCAATGAGCATCAAAAAAGCAAGGGATGCACCAGAGCGTATCCCTGTAAAAATAACGGGTGCTGCGCCTGGTAAAATTACTTTGCTGAAAATGGTAAACTTATCCGCACCAATTGACCGTGCACTTTTAATGTAAAGCGGATCGACATGTTGAACACCAACAATGGTGGTAAAAAGAACTGGCCAAATCGTGGACCAAAAAATGATGCTCACCTTGGCAACTTCACCAATGCCAAAAAACAGGATGAAAATTGGAAAGAGGGAGAAAGCGTTAATCTGTCCAAACACTCGTAGTAATGGCCTGAGTTGCTTTGATAACCTTGGAAAAACACCGCCTAAAATAAAACCAGCAGGCACTGCAATGACAATGGCCAACACGAGTCCAATAAAAGTCCTCTGTAGGCTTGCGGCAATATGGATAAACAAACTACCATCAGCTGCAAGTTTTCCAGCAGCTAACAGTACTTGGGACAGGGGTGGAATAAATTGCCCATCAACCACGCCAATGCGGGGTGCAATCTCCCATAGTAGAAAAAAAATGAAAATTCCAGAAACATCGATAAATTTATCAACTAGACTGTTCAAATGATCCTTCACGTTATTTTTTCTCCTTTCCTCTAAAATACCTGATTGTCAACTGGCTTACCGTATACCATAAGTCAGTAAGTCAGTTTTTATCTTTCCTTTCTGCACCAGCCTCTCAGACTTATCATAAGGACTCTAGTTACTGGTGAAAACATGCCTTGAGTCTTATTTGGCTTTTAAAAATAAAGGTTGCAGAAATAATCATTTTTCTGCAGCCTTCATTTTGATATGATCAGCTTGTTTTCCTCTACTAAATTCCTGATGCTTTGCCGCGTACTTCGCCTGTTTCCATTGCCAATAAGTGATCAGCCCATGTAGCAGCCCATGCTCGTAATTCACTGATCTCTAGTGGCGCAGGAACTGTTGATTTGTTCGTTTCTATTACCTTTTTGGCTAAACTTTGATAAATTTTAGCTTGCTCCGAGTTCGGCGCTGCTTCTATCGTTGTTTTTCCTTGCAGCTCAGCTTGGGTTACAGTGACTGAACGCGGAACATACTCCACAACCCGAGTCTTGGTTCGGGCCACAAAATCATCAATAATATCTTTCGAATAAGGAGCATTGATGGAATTGGCAATGAGGCCACCGAGCAGCGCTCCACCTGAATTAGAATATTTTTGAATGCCTTTAAACAAATTGTTCGCAGCATAAACAGCCATAAAGTCAGCCGATGATACTGTAAATACGTGCTCAGCGATGCCTTCACGTATTGGAACGGCAAAACCACCACATACTACGTCTCCCAAAACATCGTAAATGATTACATCTAAGTCTAATTCTTCATATACGTTTAACTGTTTTAACAATTGAACCGCAGTAATGATCCCCCTGCCAGCACAACCAACGCCGGGAGCCGGCCCACCTGCTTCCACACAATACACTCCATTGAAACCTTGAAAAATTACATCTTGGGCATTTACTTTATTTTTCTCTCGCAGTGTATCGAGCACTGTAGGGATATAACTACCATCCCGCAAAGTATTGGTCGAATCAGCTTTAGGATCGCACCCAAATTGCATGACTTTATAGCCCATTGTTGATAACGCTGCACTAATATTAGAGGTCGTGGTGGATTTACCAATTCCACCCTTTCCATAAATAGCAATTTGTTTGATTTTTTTACTCATTTTTTATTCCTCCTACTCTTTTTATATAAATAAATAAGTGTTATACTTTCTGATTCTACAAAAAAAGGCTAGAATGATATTTCTTTTAAAATATCATTCTAGCCTTTGGATCTTTGTCCAACCAGCTATATTATTCACTTTACTTGGCATACAATCTTTCATTAACTTTAAAAGCATATTAAAACAAGAATTAAATTCATTTACACGACGTTATTAAGATCAACAATCAATGCATCAACATTGATGCCATGAGCCGCTGCTCCTTGCTCAATATTCTCAAAGCGGGCAGCAGAGCAACCAAAACATCCCATACCATAATTACGAAATATCCCAACTGTTTGCGGGTGAGTTTCAACGACCTCGCTAATACTCATTTCTTTAGTAATTGCCATTATTCCTCTCTCCTTTTCAAATTAAATAAAGAGACAGATTTTTTCCAAAATGAAAAAGTCTGTCTCTGGTTTTCCAGTCAACAAGTTTTCAATATTTTGTTAGTCAGTAACTATTTATTACTTTAGATTATAAATCAACAATCCGCACCTGTCAATATTTTTTTATTTTTACAATTCACTCAATCAGCTATACAAAGCCACTTTATTTTATTGCAATAAATCATGCCATCGTTTTTTATAAATGTCAATTTGAGTTATTGATCACCACGCTGTTGGTTAGCAGTTACTACATCCACATCAAATTTCACTTTCTTTTTATTGCACCATCGATTAAAAAATATCAGTCCAGCAGCTCCCATCCCCACGATTAGGCCAGCACAACCGCCACCACAAGAACCGCATATTCCTGTACATGCAGCACTTGTCCCTAGCAGTAGACTTGGAAGCGCTGAGATTGTTGTTGCACTAAGTCCTAATCCCAAAGATTTGAGTTTAGCCTTCATTTGGTAGACTCCAATGCGACATCCTTAGGACTTTCTGTTTGCCACCCTCGCTGACCTGTACCATAGGAAATTGCCTTTTGGGCGCAAACGGTTTCACATTGATGGCAGGTAATACAATTATAAATTTGATAGGATAAAGCACCATCTTGATGTGCAAGTGCCCCCATTGGGCATTGCCCAACGCATTGTTTACAATTAATACATTTTTCTTTGATAAAGCGCAATTTATAGGTAAAATCAATCCGAGATCCCAAACTGTGTATTGCACTTTGCAATGCCCCTACAGGACATAAATAACTACAAAAACCTCGGCCTCCTTTGGCCATAATACCGAAGATCCCGAGCCATAAGATAGCAGTAATAATTGCTGTAGAAAGAAGAAGACCTATATCACCTTGGACTCCGCCAACAATGAGCTTTTCCATCAGATTATAATTACAAAGTGCGCAAGCTATAGAACCCGCGAGAAAAGGCGACATTAAATAACCAATAAAAAAACCATATCGTATGGGAACGGGATTCACTGACTTTTGCCAATCAATTTGGAACCTGTTAGGTACAAGTTTACTAAGATATTCTGGTAAGGCTCCACTAGCACAAAAGCGACCGCAAAAGATGGGTCCAAGTAAAAATGTAGCAATGACCAATAACAATAATGAAATAAAGCCAACAGATAGCATTTCCATACTTTTACCAGTTAGAACGTTTAGTAACGGAATACGTAAGCAAAATTCATGAATATCTGCTGCTTGAGGCCCTCCTAGCCAAATGGAAAGTGTTTTTTGATAATAAGCAAAGGGTGCAAAAAACAGGAACAGTCCTATAAAATATCCTAAAAAACGTTTAACATGTTGTGTATGAGAGTGCGGAAAATTTTGTGTAACTAGGTTTGAAAGATCTTCCTTTATGGCAAAAATAGTAATAATACTATTAAAGTCAGAAAGGAAGTTTTTTTATGTCAATGATACCCCAAGAAGTCATCAGAGAGCTTATTAAGAACGAAAAATTTAATAATACGTCAGACGTGATGGAAGCAATAAA
>Ga0209430_1000095_pt1 | contig 136020 bp, 96 predicted proteins | sample BarGraIncub1133A_FD_184504 | JGI IMG/M metagenome (GOLD analysis project Ga0209430, IMG submission 184504) | Arctic peat soil microbial communities from Barrow, Alaska - Barrow Graham LP Incubations 11-33A (SPAdes) (version 2) | ecosystem: Environmental > Terrestrial > Soil > Wetlands > Peat...
AATAAGCTATTTTTGAAAGAATCAAATTGTACATCGTTGTTACCAATTATTGTACATCCTTATTTACCGAAAATTGTACAAATGTAATTACCGCTTACATAAATCAATGAAATTGAATTCAAAAAAACATAGAAAACTAAAAAAGAAGAAATTATGATGGCAAATATAGAATGTATGATGCTTTTATTTGGGGGTGCTGCAGGGTATGGATATATGATGACTTTTATTTCAGTGAGTCCATTAATACTTGCCTTAATTGCTATAATTGATATTCTGAGATACGAATTCACCGGAAACAATAAATTGATATGGCTTTTAGTAGTCATTTTAGTGCCTGTCATAGGTGCAATACTCTATGTTATTATCGGGCAGAAAAATAAAATCACCACACAATAAAACTATTACCTTAATATGCGCGACATCTTTACTTACATTTATGATGGCAGACAGTTGAGCAACAATTTATTCCCGCACTTGCCATAGCGTCAACAGTTATGCACAATACTAAACGACAATGAGACAAACAATTTTAATATTAACTTTTGTTTTGCCGACAATTTTATGTTTCGGACAAAAACAACATTTGGAACCAGCAAGGGACTTTAAGCAACTCGAAGGCGTTCGAAAAGATTATTACGACAATGTATTCCCATTGTTGTATAAAGGATATTCCGAAAAACCAATTGCGAGATACACTTCAATGCCAGCATTCACTAATGAATACTCATTTTCCATTGAGACAATAGAAGGTAAAAACTATGTTGTGAGTAACAGAATGTCAGAAAATTATTGGTATGCAAAAAACAGAAAGAAAGTTGAACTAGTTTCAAACAAGACAGAATTGGTTAACGAATTATATCTCAAAATAGTTGACTTATTCAAACTATTAGAAGAACAGACAAAGAAGACAGAACCTGTTTTTAAAGTAATAGATGGAGTAACTTACGAGGAAAAAAAAATAAGTGTTGATGGAGTAATTTGCTATTTTGCTACTACTAACAAAAATGGGCAGGTAAAAATTGGTGAGACAAGGTCGCCTAATGACAAATTTTTACTCGGAAGACTAGTTAAGATTTGTGACAACATTTATTCATTAGGAAATGGGGAAAACATATCACAAACGGAAACATTAAAGGATATTGACAAATTGCTAAACGACTTAAAACAATGAAGTACTGTCGGTAACATTTAGTCGGATAGTCGAAATCCCTCATACTAAAAAATCCCATTATCACTGTGGTTAATGGGATTTTGGTCTATTCGTTGTTCAGCGAAAACCATGTCGGCGGTTCTGGTGTTCTTTAGGGGAAAAAGTAAGCTTGTTTTTTGTTGTTAGTATGGGTTGTAGATTCTATTCGTGACGGTTTTAATTCATGCTTTACATCATATCATTCATTTTCGAATCCTGTTTCCATTTTTTTTTACGGGTTTAGGTATTTTATGATTCGGGTTATTATTATCAGGCAATGCAGTGGGGCAATGAATAAAAGTTTGTGTAACTATACAAATACCTTTTTTCTCTAATTGTTTTTGATCCAACTTGATTTGCTTTTAGATAGGGTCTGCTGATTAACTATATCTGTGTTGATCTTAAGATAATTATGATTATATTTGGACAACCAAGTGCAAGGAATCATGGGAATAGCCAAAAGAAAGCGTGCATCTGCACCCATTTATGTCAGCCCCAACCAGCTCACCCTCGAAGGATTTCAGACACCCTTCGATCAACAATTAGCCAGAGATAATCGCTGGGTAGTATTAGCTCACCTTATTCCATGGGATGAAGTTTGTACCATTTACCTTAAACATGTAGGTGTAAGCAGTACTGGACGACCGGCAATAAGTCCACGCGTAGTGATAGGTTCTTTGATCATCAAACACCTGGGCAATCTTGATGATAGAGAGACCGTGGAGCAGATCAGGGAGAACATGTACATGCAGTACTTTCTTGGATACTCCAGTTTCACAACGGCACAGCCTTTTGATCCAACACTCTTTGTTGAGTTCCGAAAACGTCTGGGGGATGGACAACCTGAACGAAATCAATGATAAGATAATCGCTCTGAAAACTAAGCTAGAAGCTTCAAAGACCCAGTCAAAACCATTTGATCCGGATCAAGATCCAACCGATCATAACACTGGGAACGAGAACAGAGGAAGGGTGATTTTTAACGCTACAGCTTGTCCACAGGATATTGCCTACCCTACTGATCTGAACCTGCTCTCTGATGCAAGGGAAAAAGCAGAACAGTTGATTGACATCCTTTATGATCCTGAGCTACATGAAAAAAAAGCCAAGGACATACCGCAAGGTTGCACGCAGACGCTACCTGCATACAGCCCAAAAGAAGAACAAGTCCCACAAAGAAATCCGTAAGGCTAATGGCAGCCAGCTACGGTTCCTAAGAAGAGACCTAAATTCGATAAATAGACTTCTGGATGCTTCTCCACAAATCCCATTGGATAAAAAAGATCATAAATATCTGCTTGTGATCAACACACTCTATGATCAACAAAAGAAGATGTACGATTCGAGCACGCACAGCGTGGAAGATCGTATAGTCAGCATTCACCAACCTCATGTTCGTCCCATCGTTCGAGGGAAGAGTCAGGCCAAGCTAAGACAGCATATGGATTCAACCATATCCGGGCAAGGCTCAGAGAAACAAGCGAATCATGGATTGCCTGCATCTTTTTGGTGCTTAACCTGGTCAAATTGGCCGGGGTGGCACTCTCTTGTCTCTTATTGAAAATGATCAGGAGTTTTTCAGCAAGGGCAATTGTGAAATCAATATCGAGGTCTGTTAACGAAATTTACAATCAAATTATTTTACCAACCGTTTGGTTGAATCCTGGCAGGGTTGGCATAAAGATTATTGGTTGAGTTTATCTGCAGACCCTATTTAGAGAAACTACATTCTAATTTACAAAATCTTGATTTTAAATGGGGAACGACTCAAATAGGGTTAAGAAAAAGGAGTGAATGGATAATCCGGACCATGCTGACCCCCTAAACCAGTCTTAACATTTTAATGATATTCTGGTTTTTCATGTTTTCTTTTAATGACTTTCCAGCAGATAGTGGAGCGTATTGGGTGGCACTATTTGACCGTAATAGTCTATAATAGACTATTGGTTAAATATCAAGCCTCGAAGATCAATTGTTTGGTTTGTTCTAAACGTTTAGTGAAGTAAGGGTTGGAAAGAGATTGGTCGGTCAGCAAATCTATTTTTCTACTGAAAAGGTGTTGAAGTTTGTAGTGTAAATCGAAATAGTTATCTGTGTATTGTTCAATAGAAAGGTTTTCAAATGAAATCAAGAAATCAATATCACTTTTGTCATCAAACACTTCACTGCATACTGATCCAAAAGCATACATAGACTTTACATTGTATGCTTTGCATAGGTGTATTAATTCATCAATCCTATCAGTAACAATCTTATTCACTGCAAAATCATTTTTACAAATATAGTAATATCATAACAATTTTTTCAACTAACTGTTTTGAATGGAAAAATGAGCCATGCTCAAATATTATCTAGCAAAAATAGATTATTAACAAAAGACTTATATCCTGTAAAAAAGACACAACAAATTATTTTTTAAACTGTAACATTTCTTCACTTGCAGTATCTAATTGACAATAAATACCCATAAGTGAAAAAGCTATGCTAACTGTTGAATACAAAAACATCCAAAACAACACTATCATTGCAGCATTCAAGCAAGTAAGTAGAATCTGAATTCTTTACGATTATATTTGAGATAATGAAATTTGAAGAGATCTATATCGTTTATTCGCCAAAGATATTCAGGGTTTGCATGGCCTATATCAATGATTATGAGCAGGCCCGCGACCTCACACAGGAAACATTCATTGCAGTATGGCAGAATCTCCCGTCTTTCAGGAATGAATCTCAAATAAGCACCTGGATATTCAGGATAGCTACCAATAATTGCCTCAGGGCTATTGAAAAATCAAAAAGAACCCTCACAACAGAACTCCTGACTCATCTTCCTATTGTTCAAGAGGAAACGCAGGAAGAAAAATTGGATTTTCTTTATAACTGTATTGCTGAACTGGAGGAAACGGAAAGGATAATTATTTCGCTTGTCCTTGAAGAACTTCCTCAGGCAGAGATAGCTTCGGTAGTTGGTCTAAGTGAAGTGAATACAAGGGTGAAGATCCACCGGATAAAAGATAAGCTTTCCAAAAAATTCAAAGATCATGAGCGATTTTAATGACATACAGGCCCTATGGCAAACTGCCAGAACTAATGACCTGCCCAGCACAGATGAGATAATTAAAATTATTACAAAATACCGGTTAAAAGATGTGATGAAAAAACTGGCATTGATAGTCTTAAATTTTATATTACTTGTGGTAATGATCAAGGTGGTATTGGAATATCATTCAACCTTTTTAAGTACCAGAATTGGCGAAGGGCTCCTTATCCTTTCCATTCTCTTCCTTATCGCAACCAATACAATGGGTCTGAATAGGATAGCAAAACAAAAGGACCGCAGCAATGAAGATTTCATCCATTTTTTAAAACTTGAACAACTGCGACTCATCAACTTTTATAAAAGAACTCAACAGATAGGTTTGGCCATTGCCTCATCAGGACTAGGTTTTTATCTTTTTGAAGAAAGCAGTCATGATACAACATGGTTGATCATCGGTTATTCACTTTTCTTCGTTTATGTTTTGGTATGCTGGTTTATTATAAGACCATATGCCTTCAGAAAAAAAACAAAGCAGTTAAATGTATTCATTGCAAAGCTGGAAAAAATATCCAATCAGTTTTCTAACAATTAAATTTTTTATATGAAAAAGCAAAAGTTATGGTTATGGTTTTTGTTGGCAGGTAATCTGTTTATGAGCTGCAGTATATTCCTGTCTCCTTTCATAAACATCCCAATTGATTTATCTGATTTTTTAAAAGGACTGGGCACAGCATTCATTCTTATCGCTGCTTATTTGAAATTTACTAAAAGAACGTATTGTTCAGATAAAAATGTGAACGCATTAATGAATCATACTGAACAATAGTCCAATAATAAGGAAAAAGGCTTTTTATAAATGGTGGCTAATCCCAATATCATCCCGGAAATATTTCAGGACTATGAGTTGATGAATTAACTATGAACTCCCCCTTTGTAAAACATTTTCCAAGGCATTAGTAGACCTTTCGTGCTACTTGTAGCGCGAAAGGTGCACGAAAGGTACGCAAATGGTGTGGGAATCGTGTGCGAAAAGTCGATTTTATATTTCAATAATTAGGGCTGATTCTTCCGTTGTTCTCTGCCTGATTACTTCCTTTTGTTTCAATGAGCAAAGATGCTTCCAGAGCAGTATTTGGAATCTCAGGCTTCGAAGATCAATTGTTTGGTCTGTTCTAACCGGTCCCTGGTGTATAGGTTTGACAGAGACAGGTCCGTCAGCAAATCTATTTTTCTACCAAACAGGTCCTGAAGTTTGAAGTGTAATTCTACATATTTAAACGAGTTGCGTACAACAGAGTTGTCTTCAAATATGATCATGAAATCGATGTCACTTTTGTCATCGAAAAATTCGGTACATACAGCGCCAAATGCATACATTGACTTCACATTGTAGTCTTTGCAAAGCTGTCTCAACTCTTCAATCCTATCAGTGACAATCTTATTCATGGTACAATTTTTTAAACAAATGTACTAAAATCATAACAATTATTTAAATTAACTGTTTTGAAATAAAACAAGCTGAGATGAACTATGCAAACCGTTCCCTGATTTTCAATTATCAGGCAAAACCAACAGATCTGTTAAATTTTGCTTGTTTTAGCAGGCTAATCCACAAAGAACAGCATTTTTTTAGTAATATTGTAGCAATATTTAACATTATGGACTATTCTTTACATATAGTTGGATTGACACCTGTCAACTGCTTCCTCGCAGTCACTTGTACCCCTTGGGGGTTATAACTTGGTTTTCTATTCCGTCCTATTTTCCTCATTCTTTTTTCTTAATCTCTTATCAATTTAAATCTTGTATATTATGAAGGTAATGAAGTTTGGTGGTACCTCTGTTGCCTCAGCCGAAAGTATTTTAAAGGTCATCGATATTGTGGCTTCATGTAAGGAGAAGAAAGTAGTCGTAGTGGCTGCCATGGGGACTACCACAGACCAGCTTGAAGAAATGAGTTTCCAGGCAGCCGCGGGAGATGAAAGCTATAAAGAAGGCCTTGCAATAGTTGAAAAATATCACCTGAAAGTCATTGAGCAACTCATTGCCCCTAGAGAACGCGGCAGTGTGATTGCTAAAATAAAATTCCTTTTCAATGAACTCAATGCGGCCCTCCACGGTGTGTATATCCTTCATGAGTTAACGCCCAGAACTACTGACTATCTGTTGAGTTTTGGAGAACGGCTATCCGCAATGATTCTCAGTAGCGCCATGCCCGATTCGGTGTATGTCGATGCCCGTGAAATGATCATGACCGACAATAAACACGGCCGGGCAACTGTAGACTTCGAAGCCACCAACCAGCTGATCATTGAAAAGTATGCATCCTTTACCGGCATACCCATCGTAACCGGATTCATTGCCAGTACCGCTCAAAACGAAACAACCACACTGGGCCGCCGTGGTTCAGATTATACCGGAGCCATCATTGCAGCCGCTTTGGATGCTTCAAAACTGGAGATCTGGACAGATATCGACGGCATCCTCACAGCCGATCCTTTAAAAGTAGAAAAGGCCTATTGCCTCGAGAGCCTGAGTTATTCAGAGGCCATGGAACTTTCATATTTCGGAGCCAGGGTGATCTACCCGCCCGCACTTGTCCCTGTTTATAAGAAAGACATTCCTATCCAGATTCGGAACACTTTCAATATTGAAAATAAAGGAACGCTGATCACTACACAGGCAAGTTCAGAATCCACCAAGTCGATCAAGGGAATCTCTTCGATCGAGAATATTAACCTGGTCACCATCCTGGGTTCAGGAATGGTAGGGGTTACCGGGATTTCCAACAGGTTATTCGGAGCTTTGGCAAAGAGTAAAGTAAACGTAGTACTGATTTCACAGGCTTCCTCAGAATATTCGATCACTTTTGCCGTCATTGAACGCGACAGTGACCGGGCTAAAGCAGCCATTGAAAAAGAGTTTTTCAACGAAATCAGTTCCGGAAACATCCACCAGGTCTTGATTGAAAAAGAGATGGCCATCGTTGCCATCGTGGGTGAGAACATGAAAAAGAGTCCCGGGATAGCCGGTAAATTCTTTAACACCCTTGGTCGCAATGGCATCAATGTCAGGGCCATCGCACAGGGCGCCTCAGAGTTGAATATCTCATGCGTCATAGAAGTTAAAGACCTGAAGAAGGCGCTGAACACCATTCACGAGTCATTCTTCCTGTCCGAATATCAGCAATGCAATGTGTTTGTTGTGGGTACAGGCGCCGTAGGAAGTAAACTGATCGAACAGATTCAGGTACAGCAAGAAAAATTATTGTTGCAACACCGGCTAAAACTCAATGTCTGCGGAATCATCAATTCACGGTTGATGTTGATTAACCCCAATGGCCTTGTGTTGAATGATTGGAAGACATTGCTAAACCAGTCGGGGACAAAGGCGGATATGAATGTTTTCATTGAGAATATTGCATCTTTCAACCTGCTGAACAGTGTATTTGTTGATTGTACGGCAAGCATGGAGGTGACGACTCAATACATCAGTCTTTTTAATTCCATCACTTCAGTTGTAGCTGCCAACAAGAGCGCTTGTTCTTCGGAGTATAGCAACTACGCAAAGATTAAGCAGACTTCCCGGAATAAGGGGGTCAAGTTTCTCTATGAAACCAATGTCGGCGCCGGGTTGCCGGTACTGAATACCCTTGCCGATCTCATCAAAAGTGGCGACCGCATCGTAAAACTCGAAGGGGTGCTTTCGGGAACCTTGAACTTTATATTGAACACTGTCAACCCCGAAATCCCATTGAGCCTTGCCATCAAATGGGCAGTAGAAAAGGGATTTGCTGAACCCGATCCTCGCATTGACCTGAGCGGAACGGATGTAGCCCGCAAACTACTGATTCTGGGTCGCGAGATTGGCATCCCCCTTGAAATGAAGGATGTAACGGTTGAGAAACTGGTTCCGGACAAATATTTTGAATGTGCCAATCCTGCTGAATTCATGAAAGAGGTGGTCAGTTACGATGAAGAATTTGAACAGAAGAGAAAAGATGCCTTGGGGACAGATAAAAAGTGGCGTTATGCTGCAGTGATCTCCGATGGAAAAGCCTCGGTGAGTCTGGTTGCAGTGGATCAGAAACATCCTTTTTATGACCTGGAGGGGAGCAACAACATCTTCCTGATCACTACCGAGCGTTATTTCAATGCACCGATGATGATCAAGGGCTATGGTGCAGGAGCCGATGTTACGGCTGCCGGTGTTTTTGCTGATATAATCCGGGTTGTAAACGTCTAAACTATTTCGAATGAATGAATCTATAAAAGTATTTTCACCGGCTACCGTGGCCAATGTAGGTAGCGGTTTTGATATCCTTGGTTTTGCTTTGAGTAATCGTGGTGATATCATTGAAGTGTTTCCTAATAACGATAAGATTCTGAGGATTATCAATAAATCGGGAACCGACTTGCCTTTGAATCCTGCAAAGAATGTAGCCAGTGTGGCTGTTGCCGCTTTGTTGGGGGAATTGGAATCTGATCAGGGATTTGATTTGGTGTTTCATCAGAAGATCAGTCCCGGTAGTGGTATCGGATCCAGTGCTGCCAGTTCTGCCGGAAGTGTTTTTGCCATCAACGAGTTACTGGGTCGGCCATTTACATTGAAACAGCTGGTGGCCTTTGCCATGCAAGGGGAGAAAATTGCCAGTGGGGTTGCGCATGCAGACAATGTGGCTCCTGCATTGCTTGGGGGATTTACATTGATCAGGAGCTATCAACCACTCGATATCATTCAGTTGCCCAGTCCCGAAAACCTTTTGTGTACCATCTCGCATCCCGACATCATTGTCAGGACTGAGGATAGCCGAAAAATATTGTTGAAGGAGATTCAACTGAAAGACGCTGTCATCCAATGGGGTAATGTGGCAGGACTGGTGAGTGGGCTTTATACCAATGACTATGAGCTGATTGGACGTTCTTTACAGGACGTGATCATTGAGCCGGTCAGGGCGCTGCTTATCCCTGGATTTGATATCATCAAGAAGGCGGTGGTTAAGGCTGGGGCGTTGGGTTGCAGTATTTCGGGATCGGGGCCTTCCATTTTTGCTTTGAGCAATGCTTCAGAAGTTGCTACCCGGGTAGAGCAAGTGATGCAGCAGGTGTTTAAGTCGATGGATATTGAAGTGGATACTTTTACTTCGCACATCAATAAACAGGGACAACAGATTTTATAAGAATACGTTTTCAATATACTACTCATACTATGTTGTATTATAGCACCAATAACCGTCAACAAAAAGTCTCCCTCAAAGAAGCCATCATCAAAGGCATAGCAGATGATAAAGGGCTTTTTATGCCTGAAAAGATCAATAAACTTCCACAGTCATTTTTTGATCAGATCGAAAACCTATCTCTGCAGGAGATCGCCTTTGAGGTTGCCAATCAATTCTTTGGAGAGGATGTTGACAAGGATGCACTGAAAGAAATTGTTCACGATTCATTGAATTTCCCCATCCCCCTTGTTCAGATCAAGCCCGATCTTTATTCACTGGAGCTATTTCACGGACCTACCCTGGCCTTTAAAGATGTCGGAGGACGCTTTATGGCCAGGATTCTCAATTACTTCACCAAAAACCAAAAGGAAGAAATCATCGTGTTGGCAGCCACTTCAGGCGATACCGGCAGCGCAGTGGCAAACGGATTCCTGGGGGTGAAAGGCATCAAAGTAGGAATCCTGTATCCCAAAGGCAAAGTCAGTAAAATTCAGGAGATGCAGTTTACGACACTGGGCCAAAACATTACAGCCTTTGAAGTAGATGGCACCTTTGATGATTGCCAGGCCATGGTCAAGAACGCTTTTGCTGATGATTCGTTGAGAAAAAAGCTGAACCTTACTTCTGCCAATTCCATCAACATCGGCCGGTTGCTGCCACAGGCTTTCTATTATTTTCATGGCTATGCGCAGCTTCCTCATAAACAAAAGGAAACCATTGTCTGTGTCCCTAGTGGGAATTACGGAAACATTACAGCTGCTATTATCGCAAAGAGAATGGGCCTTCCCCTGCAACATTTTATTGCTGCAACGAATGTAAATGATGTCGTACCTGAGTTTCTTAAAACTTCGGTTTATACGCCCCGTCCTTCTGTTCAGACCATCGCTAACGCCATGGATGTAGGCAACCCTAGCAATTTTACACGGATCCTGGATCTCTATGATCACTCCTATGAAGCCATCAAGGCGGATATCAGCGGTTATAGCTGTTCAGATGCGACCATCAGAAAGACCATTGCTGAGGTCTATAAGGCCAGCGACTATCTTCTGGATCCTCATGGGGCTATTGGGTATAATGCCTTGACAGAAGCGCTCGCCAGTTCAAATAAACAGGGTTTCTTTATCGGCACGGCACATCCGGCCAAGTTCAATGAAGTGGTTGAAGATATTATTCAGGAACCGGTCGTCATACCTGAGAGGTTGGAGCATTTCATGCACGGGACAAAACAAAGCATTGAGACCTCGACAGATTATGTCGAGTTCAGGGAAAGGTTGATTCAGTTAGGACGGAAAAACTAACAGATATGTTAAAAAGGTAAGGATTGCCCTACATTTTCTATATTTACCTGAAGAACTTCGCAGTAATGATTTCATAAGCCAATCGCGCAGCAACATGCGAAGGAGCATTGTGCCCGAGTATAGGCGACAATCCACAGATATCACAACCAACCACTGTCGACTTATCAGAAATCTGCTGTAGAATATCCATAAACTGATACCATTCAAGCCCTCCTGGAAGTGGGGCATCTACAGCCGGCATAATTGAAGGATCAAAAGCCTGCAGATCGATAGAAAGATAGACATTAGAAGTCAGCTTATTCAGCATTTCATGTGACCATGCCTTGTTCGTATGGATGCGGTTGGCATAGAAAATCCTGTCCTGTATGCTTTCATGACTTTCGTCACGATTCAAACTGCGAACACCAATCTGGATGAATGAACCCATCTCCCTGACACGGGTCATTAGGTTGCCATGATCAGTCACATCCCTGGTATGAGCAGGGCGCATATCAGGATATGCGTCAAAATGAACGACTGTAAGATCTTTGAAACGGTTAAAATGAGCCCGGATAGCGCCCAGACTAACAATATGATCACCCCCTAGGGTAACACAGAACTTTTTCTTTTTCAGAAACTGGAGGACGGTCTTGTGCACGGATTCAACGACTTTTGTGCCGTCATCCTCAATTATAGATTCGGTAGTGTGGATTCCAATTTCACTGACATCGCTGTCAGTATCAACATCATAAAAACGCAAAGAGCCCGATGCTTTTAAAATTGCATCCGGCCCGTGTGATGTTCTACCCTCTTCAACAGCAGGGTCTCCATAGAGAACTGGAATTACAACAACTTTAGCGCTCTCACTTGAGCTTTTCTCAGCAGGTAAATTACCAAAATTCATATTAGCCTCCTTTTATGTGGAGCATAAAAGTACTAACAATTATTAATAACCCAGTACTTTTAACATCGATTTATGACTTTGTTCTTTCGCGAAAAGTTTCGTGAAGTATTCGCCATCTTCGTCAATATCAATAATAACGTGTTTAGGAGCGGGGATAAGACAGTGCTGTATGCCTCCAAATCCACCAATTGACTCCTGATAAGCGCCCGTGTGAAAGAACCCGATATACAGGGGCTCACTCTCTTTTATTTTTGGAAGAAAGATTGCATTGGCATGTGACTCAGCATTATAGTAGTCCTGACTATCGCAGGTCAGCCCACCCAAAAATACACGTTCATATTCACTATCCCAATGGTTTACAGAAAGCATGATATATTTCTGATTGATGGCCCAGGTGTCGGGCAAAGTCGTAATAAAAGAGCTGTCGATCATGTTCCAGATCTCACGATCATTCTGTTGTTTCTGTCCAACAATTGAAAACAGGGTAGCACCGCTTTCACCGACTGTAAAGGAACCGAACTCGGTAAAGATATCAGGATCTTTGACGTTATTGCGATGACAAATGCTTTTGATCTGTGCAATGATCTCTTCGGCCATGTACTCATAGTCATAGTCGAATGAAAGAGAATTCTTGATCGGAAACCCACCTCCAATATTCAATGCAGTCAGTTCAGGGCATACCTGTTTCAGTTCGCAGTAAACGTTTACGCACTTCGAAAGCTCATTCCAGTAGTAAGCCGAATCTTTGATCCCGGTATTTATAAAAAAGTGAAGCATCTTGAGTTCGAACTTGGGATTGTTCTTGATCTTCTCTTCATAATATTTTACGATGTCGGCATAGCGGATCCCCAAACGCGAGGTATAGAAATCAAACTTGGGTTCTTCTTCAGAGGCAATCCTGATCCCGATCTTGCATTTACGGGTGATATTCTTGTCGTATAATTCAAGCTCATTCTTGTTATCCAGGATGGGAATGGTGTTCTCAAACCCATTATTAATCAGATTGACGATGTTCTCGACGTATTGAGGACGTTTAAAACCATTGCAGATGATGTATTTATCCTTCTTCAACAACCCCTGTTCAAATAAGGTCTCTATGATAGGAATATCGAAAGCCGATGAAGTCTCGAGATGGGCATCGTTCCCGATGACTTCTTCGAGTACAAATGAAAAGTGAGAGCTCTTCGTACAATAACAGTAATTGTATTCACCATCGTAGTCCGACTTTGCCATTGCAACATTAAATAAACGCTTCGCTCTTTGAATCTGAGAAGTGATCTTTGGAAGATATGTGATCTTAAGCGGCGTCCCATATTGCTTAATAATATCCATCAAAGGGATATTATTAAAGTGCAACTCATCATCAATGACCTTAAACTCATCCTGAGGAAAGTCGAAAGTCTGCTCAATCAGATCAATATATTTGTTTTTCATTATCGTATCCGGGATTTCAAAACGGATTGCAAAAGTAAATTTAAAAATCGTTCCATGGAAATAAATTAACAATTTAAGTGAATCGGATTGCATATTTTTGATGAATCCAACTCACCCGGATTTTAATAAAAGTTAATTTTTAGTTAGAATCGAAAAAAAATAAGGAATACAATATGGAAGCAAAATTTTCGCTATACATTTGTTAGGTCAGAAAAAACATAATGAGTAAACACGAAGCGAGTATTTTAATCATTGACGATGATCTGGATGTACTGTTGGCAGCCCGGCTTTTCCTACGACAACATTTTGCTGTCGTACATACGGAAAAAGACCCTGAAAACATAGTATCGTTCATGAAAAGAGCAACTTATGATGTTATTTTGCTTGATATGAATTTCTCACGCGATGCTACTAGCGGTAAAGAAGGTTTCTTCTGGTTAAATAAAATACTTGAAATAGATCCGGCAGCAGTCGTCATTTTCATCACCGGCTATGGCGACCTGGAACTGGCTGTACAGGGGATAAAAGAGGGCGCTACAAATTTTATCCTTAAACCCTGGGACAATCAGAAATTGCTTGCCACTATCGCAGCTAATCTAAGTATCAGAAGTTCGAAGGTCGAAATGGAGGAATTGCGCACCAAGCAACAAGTGCTCATGGCAGATCAGGAACTTACCATTGGCAGCCTTATCGGACAATCGATTCCGGTACTCAAAGTGATGAATACCGTTGATAAGGTAGCCCGTACAGATGCTAACGTATTGATTTTAGGCGAAAACGGAACAGGAAAAGAATTGATTGCAAGAGCCATCCACAGGGCCTCGAACCGGAAAGGTGAGGTTTTTATCAGTGTCGATCTGGGTGCAATCAGTGAATCACTGTTTGAAAGCGAACTGTTTGGTTACAAAAAAGGCGCTTTTACAGATGCCAAGGAAGACAGGGCCGGAAGATTTGAAGCCGCCTCCAAAGGAACTATTTTCCTTGACGAAATAGGGAATCTTTCATATGGCCTTCAATCTAAATTACTCAGTGTCCTTCAAAGTCGTAAAGTTGTCCGACTTGGAACCAACCGTGAAATACACATTGACGTAAGAGTGATTTGTGCAACAAACATGCCCTTGTATCAAATGGTTAGTGAAGGAAAGTTCAGACAGGACCTTTTGTATCGTATCAATACCGTCGAGATCTTCATCCCCCCCTTGCGTGAACGCACCGGTGATATCTCTTTACTTACAGATCATTTTTTAAAAATGTACTGTCACAAGTACAAGCTTGAGCTGAAACGAATCTCGATACCTACGCTTCGCCGGCTCGAGAAACATCACTGGCCCGGCAACATTCGTGAACTTCAACACGCCGTGGAACGGGCTGTCATCCTTAGTGACAATACTATCCTTGAACCCCGTGATTTCTTCATCAACCAGAATGATGAGCCCATCAACACCGACGCAAACCTGATCAACCACAACCTGGAGGACACAGAAAAAATGTTGATCCGCAAGGTTTTTGACAAACATGGTGGCAATATCAGTAAGGCTGCGAAAGAATTGGGGCTGACAAGGGCCTCCCTTTACCGAAGAATCGAAAAATATGGTCTTTAATCGTTTCCGGATAGCTATTATCACCCGCATCAGTCTTTTGCTATTGTGCGGTCTGGCTTTGATAATGTTGTTGATAAAAGGTTCACTTCCCTTTACGACAGGCTTGGTCATCATTCTTGTCGTATGGCAAATCATAGATCTGATCCGTTTTGTGGAAAGGACCAACAGGAAATTGATCTCTTTTTTGGAAAGCATCAATTACAATGATTTCACGGTCACTTTTAATGATAAGAAACCCGGCTCTTCTTTCACAGCCCTGAACAATGCCTTTAATAATGTTATGACCGAAATCAGGAAAAGCCGGGCAGACAAAGAAGAACATTACAATTATCTCCAAACCATAGTTCAGCATATCAGCATAGGGATCATCGTCTTCATCCCCTCCGGAAAAGTCGTCCTAACCAATGAGGCTTTGTTCAGGATGGTTGGGCTTACCTCATTGCGCAACCTGAAAGAGCTGAAACACGTCAACAAGGATCTCCCCGATTCACTCCAAAAATTGAAAGGTGGAGAAAAAACCCTTGTGAAACTTTTTCTCGACAACAAAGTATCTCAACTTTCGGTCTTTGCGACAGCATTTAAAATGCACAATGAAGCCTATACCCTTGTTTCTATGCAGGATATCAGTACTGAACTGGAAGAAAAAGAGATCGAATCCTGGCAAAAGCTGATCCGCGTCCTGACCCATGAAATCATGAACAGCATTACCCCGATTTCTTCTCTTGCCCAAACCGTTCGTGAGATCATGCTTGAAGAGGAACCCCATCAGGTTGCCCTGCGTCCCCTTGAACAGGATGACGTCGAAAACATTGCAAATGCCCTCAATACCATACAGAGAAGAAGCCAGGGATTGTTAAACTTTGTAGAGCTTTATCGTAATCTCACCCGCATTCCCCGACCAAACTTCAGGTATGTGAGCGTGAAGGAACTCGTTTTAAGAGTCCGTCAACTCATGCTACCCCGCTTCGAAAAAGACAATATCAGGTTTCATTTATTGATAGATCCTGAACAAATGATGCTCACCATTGATCCTGATCTGATCGAACAGGTGATGATTAATCTATTATTAAATGCATGCGACGCCGTGAAAGACAACGAAATCTCATGGATAAAACTTGATGCGTTATCAAATATTAATGGTCGGGTTTCCATCGAAATCAAGGACAATGGTAGCGGGATAACACCCGATTTACTGGACAAAATATTCATGCCTTTTTTCACTTCAAAACGTAATGGTTCAGGCATCGGTTTAAGCCTATCACGGCAGATAATGCACTTACACAAAGGTACAATCAGTGTGAAATCAAATCCCGGACATGGTGCCACTTTTACCTTAATATTCTAATGAATCACAGGCTTATTTCAATTAAAATCATTCTACTTATCTTTTCTTTAAATCAATAAATGCGATAGATCGTATTTACCGATATATAAATCACTTTAGACATGACGAAATTTTGTTTTTTTACTGAAAAAATGTTAAATTTTCAAATGCAATATTGGTGCATACAAGTGAATCTTAACTCATTGTAATTTTAGCATAAAAATATTTTAATAAAACATAAATTTACAATGAAAATTTTATTATTTTTGGTGTAACACTTGATTGTTTAAAACTATATAAGTATCGTTCTGATCTATATATTTTATTAAATCAGGATAATTTAAATAACCCGGCATCTTTTATGCTTTAACAAACAAGTGAAAAGGGTTTAAGTATTTACATTAATTCTTTATTAATATGAACAAGGAAGCCAAAACTAATCTGGACATTCATCCAATATTGAAACAAAGATGGAGCCCAATTGCATTTGCAGACAAACCTGTAGAAAAAGAAAAACTCCAACGTATGTTCGAAGCTGCCCGCTGGGCCCCTTCTAATAACAATCTGCAGCCATGGCGTTTTGTGATCGGCTTTAAAGGCGACGATACTTTTAACAGGATTTTGTCCACGTTGATTGATGTCAATGCTGAATGGGCAGAAAAAGCACCTGCACTTGTTTGTATCATTGGGAAAAAAGTTAACCACAAAGGTGATCCCAATAAGGTCTATCCTTTCGATCTGGGTCATGCTGCTGCTGCAATGGCCTTTCAGGCTACAGCCGATGGATTTAATGTTCGTCAGATTGTAGGTTTTGTTCCACGCAAAGCATTTGAAGTATTGGGTATTCCCGATCTCTATGCTGCAGTCAGTGTAATGGCTATCGGTTACCCTGGTGACCCTGAAACATTGTCGAACCCACTTAAGAAACTGGCTAAGGCCGATCGCATCCGCAATGATATCTCTGAAGTTGTCTATACCGGTAAGTTCGGTCAAAAGGCCAATATCTTCTAGGTAATCGTTTTTGATAGTTTTGTTTTAATGTGCCTACTGAAGTTTTACTGAAGAAGGCTTAAAAACAATCGAATCGAACAATATGTATTGAGGCTGACCCTTCGGATCAGCCTCTTTTTGTTTATATTAGCACTTTAGAAATTACAGGTCATTTCATAATCTAATTCATTATAAATCATCTATAAATGAAAAAAATCTACATAGCGTTATTCGTCATATTTATGACTTTGGGGGCAATGGCTTCCACGCCCGACGAGGGGATGTGGTTACCCATGCTCATCCAACGCCTGAATTATGTCGATATGCAAAAAGAAGGTCTTCACCTTAGCGCTGAAGAACTATATAGTATCAACCATTCTAGTATAAAAGATGCAGTCGTCAGCCTCGGTGGGGGCTTTTGCACAGCAGAGGTTGTTTCTTCCGATGGTTTGCTTTTTACCAATCACCATTGCGGATTCGAATCCATTCAAAAACACAGTACCGTTGAAAAAGATTACCTGACAAATGGCTTCTGGGCCATGAACAGAAACGAAGAACTTCCCAATGAAGATCTTTATGCCTCCTTCCTGATCCGGATGGAAGATGTCTCCAAAAAAGTGCTGGCCAACGTCAAACCCGATATGTCAGAATCTGATCGCTCGGCCGAAGTCAGGAATGTAATGACGAAATTAAAATCAGATGCTTCCGAAAAAGGCAAATACACTGTCGATGTCAAGAGTTTCTATAGCGGTAACGAATACTACATGTTCGTTTACCAGGTCTTCGAAGACATCCGTTTGGTCGGGGCACCCCCTTCAGCTATTGGCAAGTTTGGAGGAGATACCGACAACTGGATGTGGCCACGCCATACCGGCGACTTCAGCATCTTCCGCATCTATGCAAAAGCCGATGGCTCACCTTCAAAGTATTCAAAAGATAATGTCCCCCTGAAGGTAAAATATCACCTGCCCATCTCCCTGAAGGGAGTTAAAAAAGATGATTTCACCATGATCTGGGGTTACCCCGGAAGCACCGATCGCTACATGACCAGTTATGGTATCGGCGAAACCCTAAACGAGATCAACCCCGCCATCATCAAGCTGCTGGGAAACTCGCTCGATATCATGAAGGGTATAATGGATACTGACCCCAAGGCAAAACTGGATTATGCATCCAATTATGCAAGCCTGGCCAACTTCTGGAAAAATAAGATCGGGGAATCACGAGGTTTGAAAAAACTGAATGTTTCTGATTTGAAAAAGAGTCTGGAAGAGCAGTTCCAGAGCTGGGTCACCGCTGATACTGCCCGGCGCAGAATCTACGGCTCTGTGCTCCCTGAATTCGCCAGGATCTACAAACAACGCTCCGAGCAACAGATGGGAAAAGTGGAATGGTATCTCAACCTGACTCTATTTGCTTCCAAGACACTCAGTATCACGATGAAGAATCTATCCGTTGAATCTATAGTGAAGCCTAAAATGGATAAACTCAAGAAGGAAGAGGCCATAAAAGAAATTGCAGACGGCCTACCTGAAACCTACAAAGAATACAATCCTAAAATTGAAGAACAATTGATTGCCTCACTCGTCGAGTCGTTTTACAAAGACATCCCTGAAGAATATCAAACCGAATATTTCAAAGCCATCAACAAGGAATACAAAGGTGACTTTAAAGCCTTTGCTAAGAAGTTATTCGAGACATCCATCTTTGCTTCACAGGAGAACTTCAACAAGTTTCTTAAAAAACCTAAAGAGAAGAGGTTAAAGAACGACATGGCTATTGCGCTCGTCAAAGCTTACATGGGCTTGACCATACAAAATGCAATGACTTCAAATTCGTTGAAGAATGCGCAGTCTAAAACAAACCGCCTCTTTATCGAGGGACTCCGTGAGATGAATCCCGATAAGAAGTATTATCCCGATGCCAACTCAACCATGCGTGTTACCTATGGACAGGTAGAAGGATATGCTCCTGCCGATGCCATATATTATAATATTGTCACCACCCTGGATGGAGCAATGGCCAAGGAAGATTCAACAAATGAAGAGTTCATTGTTCCGCATAAACTGAAAACGTTATGGGAGAAAAAGGATTATGGGCGCTATGCTGACAAGAGTGGCAAATTGGTAACCTGCTTTCTCAGCACCAACGACATCACCGGTGGCAACTCGGGTAGTCCGGTTATTAATGGCGACGGAGAACTGATCGGCCTGGCCTTCGACGGCAACTGGGAAGCCATGAGTGGCGATATTGCCTTCGAACCTGACCTCCAACGCACCATCAGTGTCGACATCCGTTACGTCCTCTTCATTATCGACAAATATGCCGGGGATCAGCAATTGATCGATGAACTGACTATTCATCAATAATATAATGGTTCAAAATACTTCTTGATGATTTAGCGTTAACTCCTTTAATATTTAGGGTTTAGGCATAGTTGAAGCATAGTTAAGGCATACTTGAGGCATACTTAAGCTATACTCATAGAGTATGCCTTAACCCTGCTTCAACTATTGATGAATATTGGTTCAAGATTTGCTATTATGGACTTCTTCTCTGAATCATCAGGAAGTCTTCAAGAAAATTTAAGGAGGGTTTATTTTGTTGGCTTCGAAAGATTCAGCTACCGGAGGAGGGTCCTTAGTCTAATACAATAGCTGTACCCCAATTTTTAAATGGATTGATGACCAGATTCGAGTTGTAATACTTTGAATCACCGGTTACTTCCTCACCTACCCAATTAGGAATTATTACTTCTTCATCTGAGGATTTTAATTCTACTTCTGCGATAATCAGTCCTTCGTTGTCGCCGATGAATTCGTCTACCTCCCATAAATGACCATCTGTCATGATGTTATATCTCATTTTCTCGATGAGTGGCTTAAGGCACATCGTTTCGAGCATTTCATTTGCATCTGTTACTGCAATTGGGTATTCAAATTCCAATCTTTCCATGCCATTGGTGAGACCCTTAATCGTGATAAAAGCAAGCTCCCCTGCCACACGAACCCTCACCGTGCGATACTTATCCCGGTTCAGGTATCCCTGCCGGTAAAGTACTCCTGTTGAAAACAATTTAAACGATTCATCCCTGATCAGAAACTTTCGTTCTATTTCTACTGCCATTGGGGGAAATTTTTGATTACAAAGTTACATACAAACCATGTTTAACCATCATTTGTTCAATCTGATCCGGAACTAAATTTTTAGCATATATTCAATTGAATATAAATGATTTATAAATATTAATTATATCACTTCCATTATGAATGCTTTTTTATATATTTTCGCCACCCCAATCGATCTTCATGAAAAGAATACTACTCATAACAGCATTTCTGCTGCTCTCCACATCTTTACTTAATGCTCAGACAGATACGCTCAGTGAACGTGTCAAGACCGGCTACAACTTCGGAGCCCTACCTATTGTTGGGTTTTCAACAGACGTTGGGGTGCTTTATGGCGTCATTTTTAACCTGTTTAATTATGGCAACGGGCACATCTATCCAAAATATTTCCAAAATCTATATATGGAAGTCTCCAGGACATCCAAGGGTGGAAGAACCTACCAGATGTTCTTTGACTCTGAACACGTTCTGAAAGGAATCCGTCTCACTGCAGATATTTCGCACCTTACAGAACAGGCACTCCCATTTTATGGATTCAACGGAACCGAATCTGTTTATCATTCAGCCTTAGAGAATGATGAATCATCTTCTTATATCAGCAGGATGTTTTATCGATACGACCGCAAATTAACCAGGGTATTGGTCAACCTGCAAGGATCAGTTGGCGGCACACATATAAAGTGGCTGGGTGGAGTTCAAAGTATTCTATATGAAGCCAATACGGTTGATGTCGATGCTTTGAATAAAGGGTTAAAAGATAACAAGAAATTACCTCATGTCGATGGGCTTTATGATGACTATGTGAAGTGGGGACTGATCGATAATACTGAAAAAAACGGAGGCAGGCTCAATTTCCTTTCCTTAGGGACGGTATATGATACCCGTGACAATGAACCCAATTCAAACAAGGGAGTTTGGTCCGAAGTCATACTGGCTGTGGCTCCGGGGCCATTCAATCCCGAAAATGGGTTTACCCGATTGGCTATCACGCACCGGCAATATATCACCCTGGTTCCTAGGCGGCTGACATTGGCTTACAGGCTCAATTACAGGCAGACCCTTTCAGGCAGGACACCTTTTTACTTCCTCTCCTACCAACTCAGTTCAAGACCTTTTAGTACGAATATTGACGGGCTGGGGGGGTCGAACACCATCCGTGGAATACTTCGGAATAAGATTATTGCAGATGGAATGGCGATGGGAAATGCAGAACTAAGGTTCAAAGCCTGGCAGACCTATTGGCACAACCAGAATTTTTATGTTTCGTTTACATCTTTCTATGATGCAGGAATAGTAACGAAAAAAAGAGAGATGAATCTTTCCCTGGTACCTGTTGCTGAACGGCAGAATTTCTTTGACACCAATAAAGCGGGCTATTTAAATCAATCTGTGGGATTAGGAATGCATCTGGTGATGAACCAGAACTTTAATGTTTCTTTCGATTATGGCAGGGCATTCAGCAAGGTTGATGGTACCGCAGGTTTCTATATGGGGATCGGGTATATTTTTTAAACCCTCCTTATTCAGGAGTGACCAGATAATAGGCAGAGGTGGTGTAAAAATTACGCAACACTTTGACCGAAGATAATGTATGTCCTAAAACCCGCGGTTTCAATCCAAACTTCACTTCGTAATTCGGGTTTATGAAAAACAAGACCTGACGCTTAATGCTATAGCCCTTATTTTTAAGGATCCCTTCGAACCGTTCTATGGTGATACCTGTTTCTTTGATTTCCAATAGGTTATTGACCCTCAATTCGGGTTCACCGGCCATCTTTAGCAATCCTTTGTAAACAGAATAAGGCAACAGGTGAATAAACGGCAACTTCGACACCACCGGATTCTTACAAATCTGCTGATGACCTCCAAAAGGATTTTGCCAGGGTGGAAATCCAAAGAATATCATTCCTCCAAGCCTGAGCATGGGCTTGACAAACTCCATGAACCTATCCTGATCATGAATGTGTTCAATCACATCCCGCATATAAATCAGATCAAAACAACCGTTATATTTTCCGTTTGAATTATAGATATCGTCCCTGACCAGGCTGAGTTTGTCTTTGTGTGGATGATCCTGAAAGAACTGTACTGCAAGGTCAATCTTAGAGGTGCTGTAATCGACTCCGGTGACTGTACATCCCATATCCAGAAATGGTTTCAGATTGCCACCTTCTCCACAACCAATCTCTAGAACGGTGGAGTCAGCATTCAATGGCATCACTTTCGTGATAAAGGGAATTACATATTTTTCAGTCGTATAGACCTGCTCGGCAAAGTAGCGGTCTCTTTTCAGGTGGCGTTCAAACATCGTGATTTATAGCTTATCCAGTTCATTTAAAGCAAAAGTATATGCACCAATGGCCACTGCCTTTGATGTTCCAAGGCGTGAGACACCAATCCCTGTGCGCTTATGGGGATCATAAGCAATTGTGTGGAAGGTTCCCGGAATCATTACCATTTTGGCTTCCTCTTTTAAAAACAGTGCCTTTTGTTCTGTATTTTCCAGATTGAAAGCCTGAACCTCCATCCTGCAGAGCGATTCTCCGTTCAGTTTATTCAGGGGCTTATTCATTTCATCGACCAGTGCCGGTAAAAATAGCTCATAGGCGCCGGAAAGACCTCCACCAATAACGACCAGTGCATCTGCCAGGTTGATTGCATCGGCTACAGACTCACCTGCAGCCACACCCAACTGGCGCCATGCCTCACGGGCAGCATCCACCCTTCCTTCGGCCTTTCCGGTTGCAATCTGACAGATCACTTTGGGTTCGGGAGCTTCATCAAAAGTCATTCCGGCATATTCTGCATAGACACGACGGACGGCACGAATAGAAACGCTTTCTTCAGCGTAACTATCGGGATGAAGCTTATTTCGGGTAATCCATATCGAAACACCTGATCCATTATCACCCAGGTAAAGCATGCCATTGATAACCAGCCCTGCGCCAAAACCGGTACCCAGCGTTATGCCAAAGAGATTTTTAAATCGTTTGGGACTCCCTGATTCTTCGAGTTCTTTATTGATTTCGGGTAGATAACCCGCGATGGCTTCTCCATAAACAAAGAGATCGCCGTCGTTATTGATAAATGTGGGAATACCGAACTTCTCGGCCAGCATGGGACCCAAAGCAACACCTCCACGAAAGGTAGGCAGGTTTTGTAAGTCCCCAATGATACCATTGTGATAGTCTGCAGGTCCGGGAAAAGCAAAGCTGATTGCAACAGGCTCTTCGGTCAGTTTCGACTTTGCTTCTTCAAATCCAGTGACAATTTTATTGAGGACTTCTTCAAGAGATGCAGCACGGGCTTGGATTGTAATGGGGTCAATGATTTGTTCTTCGGCCTGCATGGCACAAAAGACAAAGTTGGTTCCACCAGCATCAAGTGTCAGGACAATCCTGTTGTCGTGATTGTATCTCATATTATATCAATGATTTATATTTTGAAAGGTGTCCTCTAAATTATAAAACGAAATTACTGAAAATTGTTAAACCTCAACAGTTATTAATGTGCCTCCAACCAGTTTTCACCAATATTCAACTCAACTTCAATAGGAACCGTCATCGGAATGGCAGTCCGCATCTTCTCTTCGACAATCTTTTTGACGATCCCGATCTCCTCGCGATGTACATCAAAGACCAACTCATCATGTACCTGCAATATCATTCTTGTCCGCAGCTTCATCTCTTCAAACACCTTATGGATGTTGATCATGGCAATCTTGATCATGTCGGCAGAAGAACCCTGGATAGGGGCATTGATGGCATTGCGCTCTGCAAAGCCCCTCACGTTGGCATTGTTTGAATTGATGTCGCGCAGATAACGACGGCGTTTCATGATGGTTTCCACATATCCTTGCTCGCGGGCCAACAGGATGGCCTTATCCATATAAGTCCGGATGCCGGAATATTGTTTGAAATACTGATCCACGATTTCGGCAGCTTCCTTACGGCTGATACCCAAGCGCTCTGAGAGTCCGAATGCTGAAATACCATAGATGATTCCAAAGTTGACCATCTTGGCATTACGGCGCATGTCGCGGGTTACCTCGTTAAGTGGAACGCCATACACGCGGGATGCAGTGGCAGAATGAATATCCAGTCCCGTCCTGAAAGCTTCGAGCATATGAACATCGCCACTCAGTTGGGCAATAATACGGAGTTCTATTTGAGAGTAGTCGGCAGATAACAAAACGTAATCTTCATTACGTGGTACAAAAGCTTTCCGGATCTCTCTACCCCTTGCTGAACGAATCGGGATATTCTGGAGATTTGGATTATTAGAGCTTAGCCGGCCGGTAGCGGCAACTGCCTGGTTATACGAAGTGTGAAGGCGTCCTGTTTTTTTGTTGATATACCCAGGCAAAGCATCGATATAGGTTGACTTCAATTTTGTAAGTTCCCTGAAATCCAGAATCAGCGCAACGATGGGATGTTTGTGACCCAGCTTTACCAGCTCTTCCTCGCCGGTTGCATATTGTCCGGTCTTGCCGGTTTTCTTTGGTTTTTCACTGATTTGTAGTTTGTCGAAAAGGATCTTTCCCAACTGTAAGGGTGAGGCGATATTAAACCGTTCACCGGCGTGGTCATAAATATCCAGTTCAATCTGTTTGATCTCCTGTTCCAACAGTATCGATGATTCGAGCAGAGCCTTGGTATCAATCCTCACCCCTTCTGCTTCCATTGAAGCTAGTACCGGAATCAGGGGTGTTTCTATCTTGTCGAATAATTCGCGGGTATTGGTATTGGCCAACATAGGCTCGAAGACCTTTTTCAGCTGAAGGGTGACATCGGCATCCTCGGCTGCATAATCTTTTACGCGTTCAGGGAACAGGCTTTGTGCCTGGCGCATTGTAATCTGACCCTTCCCATTTCGGCCAATCAGCGTGTCGATGGTGACAGGACTATAGTCCAGATAAACCTCCGCCAGAAAATCCATATTGTGTCGTTGGTCAGGTTCTATCAGGTAATGAGCCAACATGGTATCAAACAATGGTCCGGCTATCTTAATGCCATACTGGTATAAAACCGACATGTCGTATTTGATATTTTGCCCGGACTTTTCAATCTTAGGGTTTGCAAAGAAAGGTTTGAATTGTTCTAATATCTCCCGACATTCTTTCTGATCAGCTGGCATGGAAACATACCAGGCTTCGCTGGGTTTGAGGGCAAAAGACATTCCAACCAGTTCTGCATCCAGGGTGTCGAGACTTGTTGTTTCTGAATCAAAACAAACAGAGTCGGAGCTTTCTAATATTTTTACCAACTCAGTTCGCATTTCAGCGGTATCCACTAAATGATAAATATGAGGTACTGTTTCAATGGTTTGATGTACAGACTTCTTGATGTAAAGATCTTCTTCACTCAGGCCGCTGAACAAGTCGGGCGCTCCTCCCCTGGGTTTTGCAATCTGTTCTTCAACAACCTCAGTTTTTACTTCCTGATCATCCGTTTTAACAGGGGGTACCTCAGCAAATATGCGTTTGGCAAATGTCCTGAATTCCAGTTCATCGAAGAGTTTCGTCAGGGACTCTCTATCGGGTGCAGACCTTTCCAGATTAATGGGATCGGTATCAATGGGGACATCCAGAATAATAGTTGCCAACGACCTCGACATCCTGGCCTGATCGGCAAACTCCTTCACCTTCTCGCGCATCCGTGGATTGGAAATATCATCGGCATGCGCAATCAGGTTTTCAATATTGTCAAACTGCCTGATCAGTTCGCGGGCTGTCTTTTCGCCAACTCCCGGTATGCCGGGAATATTGTCAGAGGCATCACCCCACAGTCCCAACATGTCGATGACCTGATCCGGGCGGATAATGCCAAACTTCTCGCATATTTCTTTAACACCTACTATTTCGGCTTTTTCACCAAACTTAGCGGGCTTATACATCATTACATTTTCAGAAATGAGCTGACCAAAATCTTTATCTGGAGTCATCATGTAAACGGTTAATCCCTCCTTCTCAGCACGTTTAGCCAAGGTACCGATAATGTCATCAGCTTCATATCCTTCAAGTTCAATAACCGGGATGTTAAACGCAGTAACCAGCGCCTTGATGTAAGGGAGAGAATTAATGATATCCTCAGGCATCGCCTGTCGATTGGCTTTATAATCAACATAATCGCCATGGCGAAGTGTAGGAGCATGACTATCAAAAGCAACGGCTATGTGGGTTGGGTTTTCGTTCTTCAATACCTCGAAAAGCGTGTTTGCAAACCCCAGGATTGCAGAGGTATTCAACCCCTTTGAAGTGATGCGCGGGTTTTTATTCAATGCATAATAGGCCCTGTATATCAAAGCCATGGCATCTAGCAGGAATAGTCTTCTATCGGGTGACGACATATAATTTTTTATTAAGGTCTTTAATTTAATGATACAAAGATACAAACTCGCAACGGCTAAAGAACGTCATGACTCACAAAAACATCTTTACCTTTGCGGGAGATTAATACCCGGATTGAAGAGACCTGTTTTTAATAGGATAACTTTCCTTTTTGGCCGGTTTTCATTTTTAACATTTTAATGAATTCAAATGTTTAGCACTTTTAAAATCAATCTGGAAAACCTGGCCGTACATTTTGTTGGCAATAAAGCAGACGATGAGGGGATCCGGCTCTCTAACGATGTGATGCATATTTCAGATGACCATATCAAAGCATTACTGCAGACTTATTTTCTTTCGGCTTTTAAATCGGGAGAGTGGTATCATCTGAATCATGCAACCGAAATAAATCTGAACGAGACTTTCAACTTTGCTACCCAGATCTTTGAAAACCACGATACGTTTTTTCCTCAATCCGTCAATTATGCACGTCACCTCTATGAGCAAAGCACCCATTCGAAGATAAAGCCGGGAGAGTTATATGTTGCTTTATTTACAGGAGTGATTGTAGACAATGAAGAGATGGATGCCATCGGGCTCTTTAAATCCGAGTCCAGGGAAACCTATCTGAAGGTGAGCCAGACCTCAGGCAATTATTCCATCAATGAGGACGAGGGAATCAATATCAACAAGCTGGATAAGGGATGCATGATTTTCAATACCCTACGCGAGGATGGTTACCTGGTAGCGCTGGTTGACTCGGCAGGGAAAGGGAGTGAGGCAGTTTACTGGAAAGATGATTTCCTCAATGTAGTTCCCCGCGCTGATGATTTTCACCACACCAGGAATGCCCTGACCATGGCAAGGAGTTTTGTGATTGAAAAAATGCCACAGGAATTTGATGTCTCCAAAGCGGATCAGGCTGACATGCTGAATAAATCGGTGAAGTTTTTCAAGGAAAATGAATCGTTTACTTTCGATGAGTTTGCGCAGGTGGTGATACAACAACCGCAGGTGATAGAGTCATTCAACGATTACAAGACACAGTTCCAGTCAGAAAAGGATATCACCCTGGCTGACGATTTCGACATCAATGGACAGGCTGTAAAGCAACAGAGCCGTAATTTTAAGAGCGTGATCAAGCTCGACAGGAACTTTCATGTTTACATACATGGCGACAGGGATAAACTCATCAAAGGTGTCGATCCGGAAACAGGCTTGCATTATTACCAGTTATTGTTTGAAAAGGAGTTGTAATAGCATTTAATGATTGACAATTCAATCTTTTTCTACTAAATTTGATGATCTAACTACACACTACTTTAAATGAACGGTTCCGGCAACTCCCTCACAAGACCACTCAACCTTTTAGTTGATGATGAGCTTATGCTGAAGGAAATACAACTCAGTGATGCAAATGCAATTTTTGAAATTATAGATCATCAAAGAGACTACCTGCGGGAGTGGTTACCCTTTATTGATTATACAAAGCAAATTGGTGACACAAGGGCCTATATCTTTTCCATTTACGACAAACCTTACGACAGACGCGATATGGTATTTACGATCATGTATAAGGGGAAAGTGGTGGGACTGATGGGCTTGAAAGGAACCGACAGGGACAATCATAAAACAGAGATCGGTTACTGGCTATCATATGATATGCAAGGCAAAGGTATTGTGACGAGATCTTGCCACAGACTCGTTCAGTATTTATTTGAAAATATGTTGATGAATCGTGTTCAGATTCGTGTTGGAACGGCTAATGAAAAGAGTAAAAACATACCAAAACGACTGGGATTCAAGTTTGAAGGCATTGAGCGCTGTGGAGAGTTACTTACGAATGGGTTTACCGATCTGGAAATTTATAGTATATTAAAAGGTGAATTTTCATAATTCTATAAAGTAAAAGCCCCGGATTTTAAAAAGCAATTTAAAATCCGGGGCTTTTGAATATGGTGACCAGTACTAACTATTTGTTTTCTCTGGAGTTTCCTTGATCATGATTTTTCTTCTGGTTTTGATTCTTGTTCTTATTCATGTTCATGTTTTGATTCTTATTCATGTTCATGTTTTGATTCCGGTTATCTCTGTTGTTCATATTATTTTTGTTGTCGTTATTGCCCTTCCATTTTGAATGTTCAGGATGATCTTTGATTCCAAAATATTTCGAATCACGACTGTCACGAATTAACATCTGCTTAGTATACCCTCTTTGATTTGCATATTTCATTTTGTATACATTGTCACGCAAGTAAGGCCTTGGTTCATTGACAACTATTTTTCGTGTTCTGTACAGATCAAAGTTCCTGTAACGTCCTGAAAGTTCGGGTCTGTTTACCCAACGACCATTTTCCATATAGAAAAACATATGGGTAGGAACATAATAATAAGCATCGACTTCGGGCAGATAATAATATTCAACATGGTCATATCCTACAGGACCCCAAATAGGTTGAAGGGATATGTTGGCCCTAAAAGAAACTTGAGCAGTTGTTGGTTGACTGAACAAACCGCATGTGCACAGAACGATTAATAAAATAAGCTTTCTCATAAATTATTTTGTTTTGGTTTTTTATATACAAGTATAAGATCATTTCAACATTATTCATATAAAAAAATTACTTTTAACAACAAATTAATCCATTTGAAGATGTATAAAAATAATATCCTGTTCATATTGTTGGTTGTAATATCTATACTCAACTCTTATTCACAAACCCCGATCACAATTCAACATTCAAGCACAAGGCATGGGCCGGAAAAAGGCTCGCTTTTAATTATTGGTGGGGGAACAGTAACTCCTGACATCTGGAGTAAGTTTACAGAACTGGCCGGTGGTGTTGAAAAAGCCAGAATTGTGGTTGTTACTACAGCTTCTGGTGATTCTGCTGCCTTCGATACCGCTTCGGTTAGTAATATAAAAGTCCAAACAAAGATCTTAAATGTGACCCTGCTGCACACCAATGATCTGAAAGAAGCCAATAGTGAGAAATTTGTTTCTGCATTGAGAAAGGCTACCGGAGTATATTTCATTGGTGGTCGACAGTGGAGAATTGCAGACTCCTATTTGAATACACTCACACATAAAGCTTTTTTTGAAATATTGGAACGAGGAGGCGTCATAGCCGGATCTTCTGCCGGAGCATCCATCCAGGGCTCTTTCCTTTGGAGAGGTGACACAGGTGGAGCACAAATTCTGATAGGAGATCACACACAGGGTCTTGGATTTCTTAAAAACTCAGTCATCGATCAACATCTGCTCACAAGAAACCGTCAATTTGATTTAGTGAACATAATTAAAATAAGCCCTGAACTGGTTGGGATCGGGCTCGATGAGTCAACGGCCATAATGGTTCAGAGGGATACACTCTCAGTTCTGGGAAAATCTTACATCGCCATTTACGATTATAACACAATAATTGGGTAACGGGGCAAAACACACCGTTGGAAATGACGAGGATTTTACTGCATCAAATGGCCCATTTTTCTTTCTTCATGAAGGACAGAAGTATGACCTGAAAGCTCGGGTTGTAATAAAGTAACGCTGGCTAACTAATATGTAAAACTGCTTCCTCCAAGGAACTCCCTGAGTATTGAAGTTGGAGGAACTTCTTTTATTTTCAGGGGTTTGATATAACTCATGAATTTAAGAAGCCGCGACGCCTCAGAATATTCTGTCTGATTAGGTTGGATTTCATGCAGAATGGGCTCAAGAAAAGGCTTTAGAACTGCAAGTTCATAAATATGGGCAGAATTAAACATGACATTGGCTTCTTCCTGATACGGAAAAATATGTTTCTCCTCCCCACTGATAACACTTTGCCATCTGGCAATGGTTGCAGCCGGGGTATTGTGCCGGTAACGGTAATCACGAATGATTCTTCGGATTAAACGATTATCGGTAGTACTGATCCGGTTATGATTATCAAGATTGATAGAAGTCAAAGCGGAAACATAAATTTTAAACATCTGTTCTGTTGCCAGCACCTCCGTAATCTTCGGATTCAGCGCATGAATTCCTTCAATAATCAGGATATTCTCAGGCAACAACTGCATAAATTCACCATTATAATAACGGGTTCCGGTTTCAAAAGAGAATTTTGGCAAACCGATCTTTTCCCCATTTAATAAAGATACCAGATTTTGGTTAAAAGATTGAATGTCTATTGCATCTATGGCTTCATAGTCATGGTCACCGTTTTCATCTAATGGAGTGTTGTCCCGATCTAAAAAATAGTTGTCCAGAGATATGTTTAACGGTTTTTTTCCATTAACCATGAGATGGACAGCGAGTCTTTTTGCGAATGTAGTTTTTCCACTGGAAGAAGGCCCGCTTATCATGACAATTTTTATATTCTGACTTCGATCTGTAATAGCATCAGCTATTTGTCCTATTTTTTTCTCCTGTAGCGCTTCCGACACTTTAATCAACCGCTCCGACCTCCCATTTTCACAAGCAAAGTTGAGATCATTCACATTGGGCACTTCAAGGATCTTGTTCCAGTCAGAATGTTCGCGAAATATTTCATACAACTTATCTTGCATAACCAAAGGCTCCAGTTGCGAAGGATTTTTCTTCATGGGCAGCCTCATCAGGAAGCCATTATAATATGGATTAATGTCAAAAGTTTTAAGATATCCGGTTGAAGGCACCAGGCATCCAAAGAAAGAATTTATCTGTTCACCCAGTTTATAGTATTCGGTATAATTTTCACCACTATCGATTAAAAGTTCTTTTTTATCCAGAAATCCAAGGGATTCAAATTTCTTAATCACCTCTTCTGTCTCTTCTTCAATAAATTTAAAAGGAATATCGGCTTTTACTATTTCAAGCATTTTAGTTTTAATATCAACTAATAACTGATCCTTATCCGCTATTTTCATATTATTGACTTCGCAATAAATACCTTTAGATATCGAATGCTTGATTCTTAATAATGCATTTGGATACAGATCATTCACAGCCTTAACTAACACGTATGAAAGACTTCGGGTATACATGCGATATCCATCTGGATGAGTAATATCAATAAACTTAACTATTTTGGGATGATATAATTCAAAACTCAAATCTTCTAAAACATTATTTACAATTGCTCCCAGAATGGGATTATCTAACTTCACCTTAAACGCATCGCTTGCCTGAGCAAGCGTATTTCCTTTGATTATTTTTTTTGTTGCACCAGTATTAATACATCGTACTAAAAGATAGTTTTCCATAGTTCGTAACATAAAGAAGTTGTAAATAATTCCATTTTCTTTTAAAAAATCAAAGTTAAAAAAAAACATATATTTGAACAGGAATAAATAAGCCATTTCAAAAAAAGTGTATGAAACGAAAACTTACCACAATAGCCATTGCATATGATTTTGACGGTACACTAGCACCAGGTAATATGCAGGAACATTCTTTTATTCCAAAATTAGGCATTGATGCAGGTACTTTCTGGACAGAAGTGAAAAAACGAGCAATGGAAAACGACATGGACGAAATCCTTGCCTATATGGAGATCATGCTTCAAAAATCAGATCATGTCGGTTTATCAGTAAGGAAAAAAGACTTCGAAGATTATGGCAAAGACATTGAACTATTTGTCGGTGTAGAAACCTATTTTGAAAGAATAAATAAATATGCCCTTGAAAAGGACCTCTTGTTGGAACATTACATCATTTCTTCAGGCTTGCGTGAATTTATTCATGGAACGAAAATAGCCTCCCATTTTAAATATATATTTGCCTCAGGTTTCAGATATGATTCAAATGAGGTGGCAAAGTGGCCTGCATTAGCAATCAATTATACGAACAAAACACAGTTCCTGTTTCGCATCAATAAAGGGATCAAAAACTCTTACGACAATACAGAGATCAATAAACATATGATTGAAGAAAACCGTCCCGTTCCATTTAGTCAAATGATTTACATCGGTGATGGCGAGACGGATGTCCCGGCAATGAAGATGATCAAATACCAGGGAGGGTCAGCAATAGCAGTCTATAATCCTAAATCAAGATCAAAAAAAGACAAACTTTCATCTAAACAAATTTGCCAGCAACTCATCAACCAAAACAGAGCAGATTTTATAGCGCCTGCAGACTATACAGAAGACAGTATATTGGATATGCTTATTAAAACAATCATTGATAAGATTTATTCAGAACTTGAACTGAAAAAATATTCGAAATAATTTCAAATACCATTATGAAAATGAATTCCTTTATCAACACCACACTTTCACTATTTGTAATGATGCTTTCCGCATCTGCCTTAAATGCGCAAACAACTTATATTGATTACCAAAGGGCCGATTCATTATTCCGAAACAACGACCGTGTTTATTCTGCAACTATCCAGCCTACCTGGATTCCTTATTCACACACTTTCTGGTATTTGAATACCACGAGAATCGGAAAAAAAATACATAATGGTAGATACCGAAAACGGGACTAAGGACGCTGCCTTTGATCAGGAAAAACTGGCAGGTAAGATATCAGAAGCAACCGGAAAAAAGGTGTTGGCATTTAAGCTCCCAATCACCAGGGTAAACTTTTCTAAAGACCTGAAAAGCCTGGACTTTATACTTGATTCAGTTAAATGGAATTATATTATATCTGATAATACATTAACCAAGGGTGACAGAGTGAGAAATCAACGCCCCAATAGTACATACTGGGGTGATAACGCAGATGCACGAAGACAAGGCAGGTCTGTTATTTCTCCAGACAAGAAATTCGAAGCTTTTATTAAAACCTTCAATGTTTATATCAGGGATGTAACAACAAAAGTTGAGACGCAACTCAGCAATGATGGAACCGAAAGTGACTTCTATGCCCCACGAATGATTTGGTCGCCCGATTCAAAAAAACTGGTTACCAGCAAAACAATTGCCAATAAAAAGCATATTATCTATTTTGTGAGATCATCACCCGAAGACCAGTTACAACCCAAGCTTGAGCAAAGAGACTATTTAAAACCGGGCGATGCTTTACCTATAAAAAGACCTGTCCTTTTCAATATTGAAGAGAAAAAACAAATTCCTATCAATACAAAAGCTTTCGAAAATCAGTTTGCTTTAGATTTAACAGGTTGGCAGAAAGACAGTAAATCCTTTACCTTTGAATTTAACCAAAGAGGCCATCAGGTCTATCAGGTCGTCTCAGTAAATGCACAGACCGGAGAAACAAAAATTATCATCGACGAACAGTATAAAACTTTCTTTGATTATAGCACCAAGAAGTACAGGTTTGATGTTTCAGATGGAAAAGAGATTATCTGGGCTTCAGAACGAGATGGTTGGAACCACCTTTATCTTTTTGATGGCAAAACAGGTGCCCTTAAAAATCAGATCACTAAAGGGGAATGGCTTGTTAGAGAGGTAGTAAATGTAGACACACTGACCCGTCAGATCATATTTAAAGGAGCTGGGAAAGACCCGGGGAAAGATCCTTACCTGATTCATTATTATCGGATAAACTTTGATGGAACTAATCTTGTCGACTTAACCCCTGAGGATGCAAATCATGCTGCAACCTTCTCATCGGATTGGAAATATTTTGTGGATAGCTATTCACGTGTTGACCTCCCTCCCGTTCACGTTCTCCTTCAAACCACAGATGGTAAGATCATTAAGGAAATGGAAAGACCGATATCTGGGGAATCATTATTCGCCCATCAAATTTCAATCCCAAAAAGATATACCCCATTATCGAATATATTTATGCAGGTCCGCAGGGATCATTTGTTCCCAAAACATTTGCAGCTTACAATGGATCAACGTCACCCCTTGCAGAACTTGGAACTATTGTTGTACAGATTGATGGTATGGGCACAAACTTCAGGTCGAAAGCCTTTCATGATGTTTGTTGTAAAGACCTGAGAGATGCCGGTTTTCCTGACCGTATCCTCTGGATAAAAGAAGCCGCTACAAAATGCAATGGGTGCTGTTTTGTTTCATCCTGAGTTTTATAAAGTTTCCGTTGCATCATGCGGATGTCATGACAACAGGATGGACAAATTGTGGTGGAACGAAGCCTGGATGGGATATCCCATTGGACCACAATATGATTCATGCTCAAATGTCACCAATGCTTTCAGGCTGAAAGGAAAATTATTGTTGATGGTTGGAGAGGTAGACGATAATGTTGACCCGGCAAGTACAATGCAGGTGGTCAATGCACTGGAAAAATCAAACAAGGAATTCGAATTCCTTGTACTGACCGGAATGAATCATACTTCAGGAGGCAAATATGGAGAACGCAGAAGAAAGGACTTCTTTGTAAAAAACCTTATTGGAAGCCCTATACCCGATTGGAACAGGCTTGATCCATAACAACAATAAACAAAACAAAAAGGATATTGGCATAAATAATTTATTCATATTAGGCGTTTTTAAGTATTACGTTACAGAAATCATTTAATATGAATTTTTATTTATATTTGGATCGTGAAATTCTTTGAGACAGTTGATTACCATTATAAAATTAAGTTATGGAAGATAATGAGATAAATGGAATTGTAATACTGGAAAAGTTAAACTTGCTTCTTGAAAAACAAAAACGTTTTGAAGAAGAGTTATCAACACTCAATAAAGAACTGGAGTCAATTAAAAGGACGCTTCCCAATAGTTTAAAACAACCTGATCAGAAACCTGTAACATTAATTACTGAGGTTAAGGAACCGGTAAAAGTTATGATGGTTGAACCCTCAAAAGTTGTTCCTGTTAATCAACCAATAGCGAATAACATACAGCCTGATTATGACTATCCGTCGTTTACAGCCAGAAAACAAGCCTATTACAAAGAACATGAAAAAGATGCGCCGGCATCTTCATCAGAATTAGAAAAATTTATAGGAGAAAATCTCATTAATAAAATCGGGATTCTCATAACGATTATTGGAGTTGGTATAGGTACCAAGTACGCGATTGATCACCAGTTGATAAATCCTCTAACAAGGATTTTATTGGGTTATCTGGTTGGCTTTTTGTTATTTGGATTTGCCGTCAGATTGAAAAAGGACTATAATAATTTCAGCGCTGTTTTAATGAGTGGTGCAATGGCAATTATTTATTTCATCACTTATGCAGCCTATAGTTTCTATGCCCTTATGCCACTCAATGTGACTTTCGGTTTAATGGTGCTGATTACTGCATTTACAGTTTACGCGGCCATCAAATATGACCGACAGGTTATCTCTCATATCGGAATGGTTGGTGCCTATGCTGTTCCATTTCTGCTGAGTAATGGATCAGGGAACATGCTTGTTTTATTTGCGTATATGTCAATTATCAATCTGGGTTTAATGGTATTGGCATTTAATAAATACTGGAAACCCATTTATTATGTTTCCTTCGCTTTATCGTGGTTTATTTATTTCACATGGTATGATGCATCTTATAACGATATATTACATTTCACTAATGCTTTCTTTTTTCTAGCTGTCTTTTATTTGATTTTTTATGCTACTTATTTGTCGTACAATCTCATACGAAAAGAAGTGTTTGACTTATTTGATGCCGCCCTTATCCTAATCAATTCATTTATTTTCTATGGGATAGGATATGCATTGCTTAGTACACATCCTGACGGAAAATCTTATCTTGGATTATTTACATTAATCACTGCCATGATTCAAGCCTTAGTTTGCTTATTGATTTATAAAATGAAACTAGCCGAATGGCATCTGTTTTATTATATTTCAGCGCTTGGGCTTACCTTTCTCACTATTGCCATACCCGTTCAATTACATGGAAATTGGATCCCCTTATTGTGGGTTGGTGAAGCCGGTTTTCTTTTCTGGATTGGTCGTGTTAAACAACTTTCAGTTTATGAAGTTTTAAGTTATATCCTGATGATATTGGCTACTTTAAGCATTTTAGCATGTTGGAATACTGGTTATTCCTTTAAAAGTGTTTTATCATCCCATATCAGCATAATACCTGTTGTAAATATCTATTTTTTGACTTCCGTTTTGTTTGTTACCGTTTTTGTATTCATAAATATCCTGAATCGAAACGAAAAATATCCATTTACATTAAAAGAAGATGATTTGTTTCATTCAATTATGCAGTATGTTATACCCGGAATATTAATCAGCAGTCTGTTTTTTATGTTCTGGTTTGAAATCAGTAGTTATTGCAATCAACAGTTATTAGCACTCAGTGACAATGCAGATGGTATAGTCAGAGATGGTTTGAATCTTAAACATTATACTGATCTTACACAATACAGGATACTTTCCCTTCTAAATTATAGTATTCTTTTCTTTATTGGTCTTTCAATTTTCAACATCAAGGTATTGAAAAAAAAGACACTGGGATACTTAAATCTGGAGGCGAATCTGCTCTTATTGTTTTTGTTTTTAACACAAGGACTCTTATCATTAAGCGAACTCCGTGATAGTTTTCTCAATCAAACTTCAACCGACTTTTACCACCCAGGAGCCTTCAATTTTATTTTCAGATATATTTGTTATGGTATTGTTGTGGCAATGTTAAGAGTATGTTATCAGTATGTTCAGGAGGAAGTTTTTGATTATAAATTAGATAAGGTATTCAGTATTATACAACATACAGTAATTCTTTGGATATTAAGCAGCGAATTGATTACCTGGATTGACTTCTTCAAGAGTGATCAGGCTTATAAACTAGGTCTAAGTTTACTCTGGGGTAGTTATGCATTACTGCTTATTGTATTGGGAATCTGGAAGAAAAAGCAACATCTCAGGATTGGAGCTATCGTCCTGTTTAGCATTACATTACTAAAACTATTTTTCTATGATTTAAAGGATATGGGCACTATTTCCAAAACCATTATTTTTGTCTCATTGGGCCTCCTCCTTTTAATCATTTCATTTCTGTATAATAAATATAAAGATATTATCTGGGATGAACCGGAAGAATGAGCTGGTCACAAAGTAGAGTCACTCTCTGAGGGTTGGAACCAGTTTTACTGGGAACCCATGGAAACTTACCTGAGAAATAATGTACCAAGCTGAAAAATGATATCATCCAGTTAATCCCAGGGGGTTGAAGGAGAAATTATTTCAAGATCGGTGCTTTGACACTCTGGACACCTTATGGTCGTTTTCATAGCAAATGAACCACCACACTCACATTTTTTTAAATTTTCCGGATTCAAAAAAGCAAGTTTATTCATTCGATCCTGAAATAGACTCTTACGATTTGCACACAAATCGCAATAATAGATAGCCGACCTGAATCCGCTACCATCAATGTGGGTCCAATGATTTCCACATTCATTACAAATAATCGGTCTGGACTGCCCCATGATCCTTTTCTTAATAATTGTTCTATTTAATATGGCTGTTGCGTTCATTTTATTTTCGTTTTTGTTTTAATAAAGGTCAGAATAAACAGCTGGGAAATCGTTACATAATTCTGTAATTTTATTACATAATTCACACATCTTCAATTATAATAAGATCTTTTTTATTAAAGCGTCTATAAAGCCTTTTTGCATTGTACTATAATGAAATTACCTTTCCTCATTTTTTGGATTAATTTTGTGAGGAGTAACTTCTTCTTTAAATATTTTATGCAAAACCACGAAGGGCATTTCCAACATTTGAGGTCCATGCTAATCATAATGATAGCTGGATGTATGATGTCTTTGGTTCCTTTGAAAATTCAAGCTCAGCAGGTTCAAACACAAAAAGAAGTGTTGATATCAGGGCAAACCGGTTTCAAGATTAGTCAAAACGATAATTATGGGTTTCACTTCATCAATAGAATTGCAACTATTGCCGTTCATGAAGAAGGCACTATAAAAGGAATCTTTAGTGTGGTAGGCGCTGAAGGATATGCTTCCACCCAGGTTGCCGGTGATCCTTCACTTCCTGTCTTAAGAAAGCTCATCGAGGTCCCTGAAAATGCCAGAATAAAAATCACAATCACTAAAGCATTTTACAAGGAGTATACAACTGCAGATCTTGGTATAAGGTATCCGATAATGCCCGCCCAGTTGCCCGTACCCAAAAACGATATTGATCCCAGATGGATTCCTTTTGTTTTAAATGCAACAACATATTACAGCAATTCGTATGGAGACACTGCAACAGTCAGGACATTGGATGCCGGAATCTTAAGAGGCGTAAGACTTATGCAACTGGAAGTTGCGGTCGTGAAATATAATCCTGTTGCCCATAAGCTACGCATTTGCACAGAATTGGAAGTTGACGTAACATATTCAACTCCCAAATCTGCCCAGGCCACAAATCTTTCTTCACCATACTTTGAAAATATCTTCAGTCTTACCGCTAATCATTCCAAACCATCATCCAAGGCTTTGATTGTGGCCCAACCTGTAACGTATGTAATTCTTTCAAATCCACTTTTTAAAACAACCCTGAAGCCTTTTATAGACTGGAAAACCCAAAAGGGATTTAATGTAATTGAGGCTTATACAGATAACCCCGCAGTTGGGAATACTCCGGCTGCAATTAAACAATATCTTCAAAATCTATATTCCAATCCTCCTGCCGGAATGAGTACCCCAACCTTTCTCTTGATAGTTGGAGATGTCAATCTGTTGCCTTCTTTTCATTCTGATCTGGGGCAACATGTGACGGATTTGTATTACGCCGAATATACAGGGGATAAACTACCCGAGGTTTTTTATGGTCGCTTCCCTGCCTCTAACGTTGCCGAACTCCAGGTGATGATTGATAAGACAATTGAATATGAAAAATATCAAATGCCGGATCCTTCTTACCTTGCCAGGGCTACCCTGATTTCCGGCGCCGACGCCAGCCACCAGCTCAATTGGAGCAATGGTCAGATCAGATATGCCAGCGACAACTATTTTAATGCAGTTCAAAACATTGATGCAGCTGTCGTTTTACAACCCTCCTCCATTTCTGATGTGGATAAGGCCATACAAAGTATTTCCTCCGGTGTAGGATTTGCCAATTATACCGCCCATTGTAGCGCTGCCGGATGGTCTGATCCTAAGTTTACAACTGCTGAACTATCAAGCCTTAAAAACGATCACAAATACACCCTGATGGTTGGAAATTGCTGTCTGAGTGCCCGTTTTGATCAGGATTGCTTTGCTAAGGCCGTTTTAACATTGCCGGGAAAAGGAGCGATAGGTTATATTGGTGGTTCAAATGATACTTACTGGGATGAAGACTACTGGTGGAGTACCGGTTTTAAGGCCATTACCGGCAATCCTGCTTATGATGTTCAATATCCGGGGGCACTCGATGGCGCTTTTCACACCCATAACGAAGTGACAGATCAATGGTTCATCACACAAGGACAGCTGCTGGTAGCCGGGAACCTGGCAGTGGAACAATCCAACTCCACGTTGAAAGCCTACTACTGGGAAATCTATTGCCTAATGGGAGACCCTTCCCTTACTATGTATTACGGAATTCCTAAACCGCTAAAACATGATTACCAGCAGCTTCTCCCTATAGCAGCTACCAGTTTCATCATCAATACCGAACCCAATGCCTATGCTGCAATCTCAATGAATAGAAAACTAGCCGGAGCTGCGATGGCTGGTAATGACGGGGTAGCAGTTGTCAACCTGATTCCCTTCACTATGGCAGGAGATGCAGATTTAGTGATCACCAAACAAAACAGGGAACCCTATATTGGAAAAGTAAGAGTAGATGCTCCAACTGGTGCATATATGCTACTCAGTTCCTACACCCTGCACGATGTAATTGGGAATAACGATGGTTTTGCTGATAATGGAGAACAACCTTTAATAAACATTAATCTGAAGAACTTTGGAAAAAAGGCTTCGGGAAATCTTATTCTCAAACTTACTTCTCAGGATTCATTAGTCATAATCAAACAAGCAGTTTCAACGCTGCCTTCCGTCGCTTCAGCAGACTCGACTACTCTCAACGATGCCTTCCAGATTATCATAGACAGCCTCTCTCCGGATCGTCATAGTGCTAATCTGAGTCTGGAAGTAACAGATGGTACAAATAGCTGGACTTCTATGTTTACATTGCCCATTCGTTCCGGAATACTGGAACCGGGTACCGAGATCATTTACGATCCTGCTCCCGGTAATGGAAATGGGATGATGGATCCCGGCGAAGTCCTAACATTGAAGATTCCGGTCAAAAACTCCGGTCATAGTAAAACAACCCAAACCACTTTATCATTATCCACCGATAATCCATCTCTAACACTCAACACCTCATCAGTGGTTTTAGGAGATCTCTTACCAGGGGAACAGAAAATAGCCGATTTCAATATTTCGACCGCTTCGAACACTCCGGTAGGCACAATGACAAAAGTTACCTTACTGGCAAAATCAGGAGGGAACTACATAGTCAGTAAAGATTATCTCTTAACCATCGGTGTCATCGACGAAGACTTTGAAACCAGTAACTTTGATCACTTGCCATGGGATCAAAGCGGTTCACTCCCCTGGACAATTTCAAACATAAACCCTGAACAAGGAATATTTAGTGCCCGTTCCGGAGCAATTGGCAATGGACAATCTTCAACGTTAAGCATCCTGTTTGATATCCTAAAAGAGGGAAAGATCTCATTTTACAGAAAGACCTCTTCAGAAGCCGGTTATGACAGGCTGCTGTTTTATATAGACAATCAGCTTACCGCCGAATGGTCAGGCCAACAGGACTGGGGAAATGTAAGTTTTGATGTCACTGCAGGCACGCATACTTTCCGCTGGACCTATCTTAAGGATGGCGCAACAAGTGCCGGTAGCGACTGCGTATGGATTGATCAGATAGTCTTTCCACCCGTAAACACTTCGCCACTCATTCAGCCCGGCGCATTGGTCATCATTGATGATTCCGGAAACAAAAATGGGCAACTTGACCCCGGTGAAGTGGTAACTTTTAACCTTCCAATTGAAAACAAGGGCCTCATACCTGCTGTCGATGCCATTGCAAAACTCACATCGAACAGTCCTTACATCATGATCACTCAACCCGAAGTCAAACTTGGAACCCTGATAAGGGGAACCCAATATCAACCTCATTTTACTGCAACCATTAGCACTACAGCCCCCATCGGTGAAGCAGTCGATCTGGAATTTCACCTTGATGCCATTGCCACTTCTGCTCAGAAAAGCTTTATCCGGGTCATTGGAAATACGCCACTGACCGAGGACTTTGAACAAGGAAATTTCAATACGATGAACTGGTTGAGCGGAGGAAATAACCCCTGGACCATTGAAAACACTTCTTCAATCCTAACCGGAAAGTTCTCTGCACGTTCGGGTGTTATAAAAGATTTGCAATCCTCCGATCTGATGATCACATTAGAAGTTGTAGCCGATGACTCTATCCGTTTTCTTTTGAAAACTTCAACAGAAAATAATGCCGATTACATTAAGTTTTATATTGATGGTCAGGAAAGGGGTTCCTGGTCAGGGGAAACCTCATGGTCACGGGTTGCTTTTGCAGTTAACCCTGGAATTCATACCTTCAAATGGTCCTATCAAAAAGATTACAATGCATCTTCAGGTTCCGATGCGGTTTGGATTGACAACATTCAGTTCCCTCCAATCTCACCAACACTGCCTTTAGCGACTTTGGCATCTATCAGTTCTGCAAACATCTGCAAGGGCGAGAGTGCACTGCTTTCTGTGAAAGCAAGTGGCGGATCCGGAGTCTATAGTTATAGCTGGAAACCCTCTGCAGGACTGTCAGATCCATTTTCGGCTAATCCTGTTGCAACATCCTTAGTTTCTACCGATTATCTGGTTGAAGTCAATGATGGTAGCGTGATTTCTTCAACTTCGCTGCATCTGAACGTATTGGCTTTGCCGGCGAAACCTGTAATTACATTATCGGATGATGGTAAAACTTTATATTCAAGCGCTTATCAGGCCAATCAATGGTTTAAAGACACCGTTGCAATCGAAGGGGCAGTCAATCCAGGTTATACACCAACCGAAAACGGCAATTATGCTGTCGGGGTCATTGACTCTCCTAATTGCCCGAGTGAACGTTCATTATTGTTCCATTTTACCACGTCAGGTCTTGCCTCTTCCGATGAATTTTCATTGTTGAATTTCTCACCAAATCCTTTCTTCGATGTGCTTAACGTGAATTATACAATAACAAATGCGAGTGCCGTATCTTTAACCCTTTGTGATTTAACAGGAAGAGCCATCAACCAATTAGTCGAAAAGGCCACACAATCTCCTGGTAATTATCAATTAACCCTAAACCTTCAATCCTTAAAAAGTGGAATATATTTGCTCGTGATGAAGACGCAGGAGAAAATCATTATCCGGAAAGTTGTAAAGAATTAACTATTTTTGATAACTCTGGAAAACCCACTATAGCAATGGATGCATTCATACTCAACTAAACTGAAAGAATCAATTTATTCAACATCAAGAAGTGTTTTAATTTTCGAAAGTAGAACCTTTTGATTTATAGGTTTGCTTATAAAATCATTACAACCACACAATAGAGCTTTTTGTTTATCCATATCATTGGTATAGGCAGTAACCGCAATAATAGGGATATCTGGTTTAAATGTCCTTATTTGTTTTGTAGCTTCATATCCGTCCATGACAGGCATTTTGATATCCATTAAAATCAAGTCAACCTGTATTAACTCGCAAATTTCAATTGCTTCTACGCCATTATAAGCCCGAACTATTTTAAATTTATAATCTGATAATGGGTCTTTTAAAAGTAAATAATTAGAATTTTCATCTTCTGCAATTAAAATCGTCTTTTGTTTGCCAATGCCAATGCTCGAATTACTGAGTGTTGTTTTCTGACGAATTGTTTCTTTTTTAGCTTTTTTGAAAGGGATCGTGAAATAAAATGTTGAGCCTTGACCGATTTCAGACTTTACCCACATTCTTCCGCCAAGGAATTCAGTATATGCTTTTGATATAGACAAGCCCAATCCCGAACCCCCATATTGACGGTCAATCGTACTCTCAACCTGGCTAAAACGGTTAAAAATCACCTCTTTCATCTCGGAGGGTATGCCTATGCCCGTATCCGTGACCGAAAACTCAAGTTCATTGCCTGACACCTTATATCCAAAGCTCACATGTCCCTGTTTTGTGAATTTCAATCCGTTATCAATAAGATTCGTTATGATCTGTATGAATTTGCTTTCATCAGTAATAATACGGTCTTCATTATCGGGTAAAGCTAGTTTGACGATGAGTTTTACATTCTGTTTTTCAGCTTTTATCTGAAATTGATGATGGATTAGTTCTAGCGTTGAATTCAGGTTCATTTCGCTTTCAACGATCTTTTCCTGACCCGCTTCTATCGTTGCAATGTCAACAATATCAGTAATGATAGAAAGTAACTGATTGCTACTTTGGATGATAATATCAGTAAATTGTTTGCGCTTCTGTGAGGCCAAACCCGGATTATTAAGAAATTCAGAAAACCCGACAATTGCATTCATTGGAGTTCGGATTTCATGAGATATATTATGGAGGAATGCCGTTTTCAACCGGTCGCTTTCCTCTGCTTTTTCTTTGGCCTTGATGAGCTCCAGGGTCAGTTTCTTACTCTCTGTAATGTCCTCCTTAATACCAACATAATTGGTGATCTTCCCTTTTTCATCTTTGATTGGAGAGATGTTTGCTGACTCCCAATACAATTCTCCGTTTTTCTTCTTATTGTGAAATTCACCTTTCCAATCTTTTCCTGAACTAATGGTTTTCCATAAAACTGCATACTCTCCCTTCGATTTCTCTCCTGAACTGAAGATAGAAGGTGTTTTACCAATAATATCCTCATTTTTATACCCGGTCAGTTTATAAACTATAGGGTTAGCATACTCAATAATCCCACGGGTATCTGTGATAATAATAGAATTGGGACTTTGCTCTACGGCACGCGAGAGCTTTCTCAGTTCATTTTCAACTAACTTTTTTGACTGCTGGTCCTTAGACCACTGGATAGCCTTTTGTACTGCTGAAAGCAATCTTTCCATATTGCTCTTCAACACATAATCTGTCGCACCATTCACCAATGATTCAATTGCAGCATCTTCTCCCATTGTTCCGCTTAAGAAGACAAAAGGAATCTCAGGACAGTTCTTCCTTGCATATAACAATGCCATCGAACCCGAATAATCCGGGAGTTGATAGTCCGATAAAATCAGATCTATTTTTTGATTTTGTATAAATGCAATAAAATCCTCTTCATTGTCAGCGAAAAAGTATTCAAAATTAATGTTCGACTTTTTAAATACTGTTTGAACTAACAATGAATCATAAGGGTTGTCTTCAAGGTGAAGTATTTTAATCGTCTTTTCCATAAATCCCTTGTTCTCAAATTGTATTAAAAAATTTATACCCAAAGATATACAACTTCAAGTGCTTTTAACTGTATTATCTAAAAATTAGATCAGGATTATTTCGGTGGTTCATTTATAATTACCCAATATTGGCCAACTTCTTTAACGACTGACATAAAATCATTAATATTAACAGGTTTCACGACAAATGAATTAGCACCGTTGTTATAACATTCCTGCAGGTCGTGTGAATCACGGGAGGATGTCAGCATTATCACAGGCACTTCATTGAAAGTGGAATCGCCACGAATTACTTTTAATACTTCAATTCCGTTCATTAATGGCATTTTAATGTCGAGTAATATAAATATAGGATTATCCCCCACATAATTTGCAAATTTTCCTCTCTTATAAAGAAAATCGAGCGCTTCTTCGCCATCCTCTGCTACAATAATTTCATTACCAAAATGCGCCTCACGCAGTCCTGCCTTAATCAATGTTACATCATTTTCGCTGTCGTCAACCAGCAATATATTTTTAATGAGTGTTTTCATGTGTTTTTGTTTAGGATTGCAATTTAATTAATTTTTTTATTCGGCAAACTGAAATAAAACGTTGCCCCTTTTTCAATTTCACCCTCTGCCCAGCAGCGACCTCCATGACGGGTTATAATCCGGTTTATATTGGCTAAGCCAATCCCTACTCCTTCGAAATCACGGGCTTTATGAAGACGTTGAAATACACCAAACAACTTATCAGAATATTTCATATTAAATCCGGCGCCATTGTCTTTTATAAAGAACACGGTTTCATTGTCATTCAAAAAACTTCCGATTTCAATGATTGCTCTCTCTTTCTTGGCTGTGTATTTTATCGCATTTGAAATCAAATTGGCCCATACCTGACCAATAAGTTGAAAATCACCATAGGTGTCTTGAAGTTGTCCTATTTTTATTTCAGTATTTCTTTCTTTGATATCAGCCTCATAGATTTTTAGTCCTTGTTGAATTATTTGCTTTGTGTTATTGTGCGTTTTCGCAAGATCTGCCCGGCTAAGCCTTGAAAATGCAAGTAAAGCATCGATTAATTTCCCCATTTCCTCAGCCGAGTTGGTGACGATATTAAGATATTCCAACTCTTCTTCTGTTAATTGTGAACTTTTATTTTTGAGAAAAAGATTGATAAACCCAGTGATATGTCGCAATGGAGCCCTTAAATCGTGTGAAACAGAATAAGAAAACGCTTCCAGTTCCTTATTAGCTATTTCAAGCTGAATAGTACGATCGATAACACGCTGTTCAAGTTCAGCATTGAGTGTTATGATTGCTTCCTCGGCTTTCTTCCGTTCCGTAATATCACTAATGGTGCCAATTAATTTTATGGGTTGCTGATCATCATCCAGCACCAATTCGGCATTCCCATGTACCCATCGAACTTCTCTGTCATTTTGTCTGACAATCTGATACTCTTTATCAAAGCGTTGGCGTTGGGTAAGCACATCATCGGTTACATAATCATTCATCACCTTTTTCCAGTCATCAGCAATGATATTCACCCAGCCTTCGAGCGTACGCGAATAATTTTTATCAATGCCAAATACCTCATCCAGGATGACGGAACTTCTCCAGATACCGGTCAATATATCCCATTCGAAACTACCCAGATGGGCGATTGCCTGTGATTCTCTCAGCAGACGTTCACTCTCAACCAATGCGTTTTCAGCCTTTTTTTGTTCAGTAATATCTGATGAAATACCCCCGATACCCATTAAGGTACCTTGTTCATCCAGTATTGGAAATTTCACCGAAGAATAAAAATGCCTCCCATCAGCTCCCTCATTTTCCTCATCGATAGTGATAGGGCGAAGTTCCTGCATGACTTTCAAATCGTTTGCCCTGTGTGCTGTCGCTAAGGCCTGTGGTTGTATTTCCTCCCGGGTTTTGCCGATCACGGTTTCGCGTGGCATGCCTAACACTTTCTCCAGACTGCGGTTGATCAAGAGGTATCTTCCTTTCTGATCAAGGGCATAGATGAGCGAAACACTGTTGTCTGTAAATTCCTGCAACAGTTTTTGGCTTTGAAACAATGCTTCCTCTGCTAGCTTACGCTCAATGATTTCTTCATGAAGTGATTGGTTAGCCGCTAAAAGATCATAGGTGCGTTCTTTAACACGCTTTTCTATTTCATTAAATGCTTTCTGTAACTCGCCCTGAGTAAATAAAAGTTTGTCCTTCTCTTTTTGCAATTCATCATTCACCGTCTTGAGTTGAACAGGGCTGGGTATCAATAGTAGTTTGGGCAGAATAGGCCAAACAACCACGGCTGTAGCCACTGAAGCAAGTGCACAAATCAAATCTACCGTTGCCTGCCACCAGTTTACCGGCCACCACAAACCAATGACATGAACCAAATGGGTTGTGCCGCAGGCAAGAATAAACATCCCGAACAGAAAGATGACCCACGTAAAAGGCATATCCCTTCGTTTCTTTAAAAATACAATCAGGAAAAAAGGAATGGATAAATAAGAAACGGCAATCAATGCATTTGCAATGGCCATTATCATCATTAGGAGCGGGGTCATCGTTCCTGCAATCGCACCCCTGATTTCCATCTTACCCGGCATAATCAGCATCGGAACAATGATCAGGATTGCCAGTGCCGCTGCCGGGGCAATAATACGGGGCAGGAGATCAACCGTTTGACCCCATAGTGTTTTCTTCGGAGCAAAGGTCTGTACTTTGTAAGCTCGCAATCTGAGACTGTTGGTCACTACAAATATCGAACTGAATGCCATCGCTCCTGCTGCAAACATCGGCCTAAGCAAACCGTAGGCAGCTATAGGGATTAATGCAACATTATAGAATAAAGCCCAGATCAGGTTTTGAACGATGGTCTCTGAGATGCCACGGGATAATGAAACAGATCTGCCCACCCCACCCAGGTCGCCACTGATCAATGTGATGCCGGCTGTTGCCATTGCAATATCGGTACCCGTACCAATTGCAATACCCACATCGGCTTGTGCCAATGCAGGTGCATCATTGATACCGTCACCCACCATCGCTACAATGGGATGTTGATAATTACCCAAAGTACGGCTTTCTTGTAATTTTCTTATTTCTTCTGCCTTTTCACCGGGTAAAACTTCTGCAATGGCCCTTTCAATACCCACCTCACGAGCTATTGCATTAGCTGTATATTGATTGTCACCGGTAATCATGATAATATCGAGTCCCAGTTTAATAAGATCAGCTACGGCTTCTTTTGCGCCGGGTTTAAGGGTGTCGGCAACTGCAATTATTCCTATCGGACTGAATAAATCAGCTTTAACCTTATTATTGACAGCCACTATCATTGCCGTCTTCCCTTCGGTTTGCAACTTCATCACTTCGGTTTGCAAACTTTCGGTATCTATCCCTTCATTCTGCATCATGCGCAGATTCCCGATAATGAGGATTTGATCCTCAACATTGGCCTTAACGCCAAACCCACCAAATGCTCTGAATTGTTTTGGATCGATCAGTGCCAGCCCCTTTTCATGAGCCATATTCAAAATAGCTCTGCCCAGCGGATGTTCAGACCCGCTTTCGGCACTGGCTGCCAGTCTGAGAATTTCATTGGTTTTCAGATTACCAAGTGGAATAACATCAGTTACGACAGGCTCGCCGCGTGTAATGGTACCGGTTTTATCCAGAACCACAATATTCACACGACCTGTTTTTTCCATGATTTCGCTGTTCCTGAAAAGAATTCCATTTTCGGCTCCTTTTGAAGTACCAACGATAATGGCAGTTGGTGTTGCAAGTCCTATTGCGCATGGGCAGGCGATGACCAGAACGGCAATGGCGTTCATCATAGCCCCTGTCCACTCTATTTGAGCAACATACACCCAACCAATGAAAGTAAATAAGGCAAGACCAATGATGATAGGGACAAAATATTTCCCAATCTCGTTGGTTAACTTCAGCATAGGAGCTTTGCTTGCCTGTGCTTCCTGAACGAGCTTAACAATCTGAGCCAATGTACTGTTCTTCCCAACCTTGGTAGCTTCAAACCTTATTAATCCTTCACGGTTGATCGTTGCACCGATCACCTCATCTCCGGGTCCTTTACTAACCGGCATAGATTCACCTGTGATCATTGATTCTTCTAGTGCAGAATGCCCCTCGCTGATTATCCCATCGACGGGTATTTTCTCACCGGGACGCACTACGATGATATCACCCACAACAACCTGCTCAACGCTAATCTCGCTTTCAATACCATCCCGCACCACATTGGCCGTCCTTGCTCGCAAACCTATCAAGGCTTTCAGCGATGCCGTTGTTCGCCCTTTTGCTTTTGCTTCCAGATATTTACCTAGTCTGATAAGGGTGATGATTGCTGCGCCCGTTTCGAAATAAACAAAAGGACTATTGATGATTCCTATGGTTACAAAGAGACTCGAGAAATACGCCACTGAAGACCCCAACACGATCAATACATCCATGTTTGCACTACCATAACGAAGACTCCTGAAAGCGCCAACATAAAATTGCCAGCCTACCACAAACTGAACAATGGTGGCCAGGCTAAGCATTGCAAAATGATCATAGTTGAACCCAACTACCCGGAAGTCCCTCAGCATGCTGTAAACGATAAGGGGTATCGAGCAGCTCAAACCAAGGATCAGTAAATTCTTTTGTTTTGTAAGTTCTATAGCGCGGATATTCGTCTCGGTATCTTCAACTTCTTCGGATTCACCAACATGAACCAGATCGAATCCCGCTTTCCGGATCAATGCGGCCAGTTCGGCAATCGTTGTCATCCCGGGGATATATTCCAGCCTGACTTGCTCAGCACCATAACTTACATTTACTTCTATAACACCATTGTGCCTGGAAAGTATTTTCTCCAACGTCAACGCATCCGTCTGATCCTGCAATCCAGTAAGAGCCAGCTCCAGTTTACCCAAAGACACATCATACCCGATCTTTCTGACACAGGCGATAATATCTTTCTCATTTAATGTATCAGCATCGAAATTGACGGACAGTCTCTCGCTTGCAAAATCGACATTGGCATCTACCACACCCGCAAGTTTCCTGACATTAACACAGATTGCATTAGCGCAATTAACACATGTTATGCCGGTTACGGGCATTATGACACTCTTTGTATTCATCGTTCTTACCCCCAATCGTGGATGTAAAGTGGCTGTGAAAAGAATTATAGCAATATAGTTTAAAGTCTAAAGTTAACTATAATTTCAATTGAACTATCAAACAACCCAATCTTTTCAAAACTCCCTGATAAAGCTTGGGTGGGCAGGTCTTTCAAGGAGGGAAGAAGCCTATATAATGGTGGTATGAAGCTGGTAAGAGTCTCCCCGGCTCCGTATTTGCTTCGTGTTTGCTTAGTCATACCACAATGATACCATTGTTCATAGTACACGAAGAAAAGATCAAACAACCTGTCAGGAGTTGTTTAAAAACTTTGGAGTTTAGAAAGGATGTCTAACCTTCAGAAAATCTTCTTTAGATCTTAATCCAGCGCTTATCCCTTGCGCTTTCAAAGATTGCATCGATCACTTTCATGTTGTTAACGGCATCTTCCAAACCATAAGGAACAGGGGTGTCGTTGATGATTGCCAGTGCAAACAGGTCTCCCTGAAGCGTGTATTGATCGACTGCCCTGAAGAAAGTATCTTCCTGACCAGATTGGGTGACCAACGTGATCTTTGCATTCTGATCCGAGGGAATATTAAAGGGAATTTCAATTTCTATCCTTCCCTTTGTACCCATGATGTTTATACGCTGGTGAGGCATCAACTGTGTTGAACAGGTAAAAGTAGCCGTGCCCTTTGAGAAATTGAGCATTCCTGATGACATCCGGTCTGTCAACATCACAGGATCGCGGTCAACCAGCCCCATTACGCTTTCAGGTTCTTCGCCGAAGAGGTGTCTGGAAAGGTTTATACAGTAGCAACCGATGTCCATCAATGCACCTCCACCAATATCCACCTTGTTGCGGATGTCATTGGGTTCAATGTTATAAAAGGTGAAAAAGGACTGGACGGTTCTGAGCTCACCAATCTTACCGTCGGCTATCAATTCCTTTACACCAATCCACTGTGGATGATAACGATACATGAATGCTTCCATTACCTTCAGATGAGGAAACCCTTGTGTAGCATCGAGCAGTTTAACAGCATCGTCCGATGAAAGCCCTATTGGTTTCTCACATAAAACGTGTTTACCGGCCTCCATAGCTTTGATGGTCCATTCTACATGCAGGTGATTGGGAAGAGGAATATAGACAGCGTCAATGTCCTTATCGGCCAGCAACGCTTCGTAGGAGCCATAGGCCTTTTGAATATTTAAAAGCGCTGCCGTCTTTTTAGCCTGTTCGAGATCTCTTGAACAAATGGCATCAACCTGCCCATAAAGGCTCTTCTGCAATGCAGGAATTACTTTCTCACGACCTATTCGGGCAGTGCTGAGCACACCCCATCTGATTTTTTCCATTATCTTATTTTTTTTCTAATAACTCATTTCCTAAAGGGAATGATCCAGTATGAATAATGATATTCTTTATAAGGAACAAGGTATTGCTGTAAAGGTTGCGAGCCCCAGCTGCATTCACATTCAGCATAGTCTCGTTGCTGCCTATCATGACTCCAGAACCATGACAGGCGATTGATCTGATTGTTATCCGGGTCATCTTTAAATCCTTAAAATTTGCTTTGCGAATTTAATATAATTTGAATAAAGTAGCTGATTCTTTGAAGTATTCTTCTTAAACCATTTCTCTGCTTTATGATTAGATAATTAATATAAGTATCAGTAGTTTTGTAATGAATTCTCTAACTATTGTGAAAATGAAATTATTTAAGTTATTTGCCATCTCTGTTGTTGTATTGCTGCTCTCCGGCTCATCCATGGCCCAAAGCAATAAAGGAATAAAACTCTGGTATTCACAACCAGCTCAAAAATGGTCGGCAGAAGCGCTTCCCATTGGCAATGGCCGGATGGGCGCCATGTTTTTTGGTGGAGTCAGCAAGGAACTTATCCAGTTCAACGAACAAAGCCTCTGGTCAGGTTCCAATAACTGGGATGGCAAATATGACCTGACCGCTTTGGGTTTTGGGTCCTATCTGAACTTCGGAGAGATCAATCTTGAGTTTTCCCATCATCAATCCCCGACCAATTATCGCAGAAGCCTGGATATTTCAAACGGTATTCATACTACTTCTTTTATTAGTAACGGAGTCAATTACACACGTGAAGCCTTTGCCAGTCATCCTGATCAGGTGATGGTTTTTAACTATACGGCCAGTAAACCAGCCTCTTTTTCAGGTAAGATATCATTGACCTCGGCACAGGGAGCCAGGAGTAGTGCGATTGGAAACAGTCTGAGCTTTAATAGCATCATGCCCAATAAGCTGAAACATGCAGCCGAAGTGCGCGTGCTTCATAACGGGGGCACTGTTAAGGTTTCCGATAGCACACTTGTTTTTGAGAACTGCAACACATTGACTTTACTGGTCGATGCCCGCACCAATTACAAAGAGGATTACAAATCAGACTGGCGGGGTGCAGAACCTTTTCCACTGATTGAAAAGGGGTTGTTTGCCGCACAAACAAAGAGCTATGAAACACTGCGTGCTGCACACATCAAAGATATTACTGCATTACTGGGACGCGCAGCTATTAACATTGGCAATTCTGATGCTAAAGTGATGGCTTTACCAATAGATGAACGTTTAAAGAAATATGCTGCCGGTGGTGAGGATCCTGAACTTGAAACTACGATGTTCCAGTACGGTCGATACCTTTTAGTGAGTTGTTCACGCCCCGGTGGACTACCAGCCAACCTGCAGGGTTTATGGAACGACAGTAACAAACCGGCCTGGGCCAGTGATTATCATAACAACATTAATGTCGAGATGAATTACTGGGCTGCCGAGACCACGAATTTATCCGAGTGTCAGATCCCATTGATTGATTACATTGTTTCCCAAGAAGAGCCTTGCAGAATCGCGACTCGTAAAGCATTTGGAGAGAAGACCAGAGGTTGGACCGCACGCACCAGTCAGAACATCTTCGGTGGCAATGGCTGGGAATGGAACATTCCTTCAAGCGCCTGGTATGCGACACATGCCTATGAACATTGGGCTTTTACACAGGACCTGAACTATTTACGCAAGACAGCCTACCCCATCCTGAAAGAAATCTGTGAATACTGGGAAGACAATCTTAAAAAGATGCCCGACGGTACGTTGATGATTCCCAATGGCTGGTCTCCTGAACATGGCCCTCATGAAGACGGCATCATGCATGACCAACAACTGATGTGGGAGCTGTTCCAGGACTATCTTGCAGCCGCCAAATCACTGAATATCGATGCACCCTATCAGAAGAAGGTTGCCGATATGCTGGCTCACCTTGCTCCCAATAAAATCGGGAAATGGGGACAGCTGCAGGAGTGGCAGGTAGATCGTGATGACCCGAATGATCAGCATCGCCATACTTCACACCTTTTTGCAGTCTATCCCGGCCATCAGATCAGCATGACCAATACACCTGATCTGGCCAAGGCAGCCATTATTTCACTTCGCAGCCGTAGCGGGAATTACGGCACCAATGAGAACACCCCCTTTACTGTTGAATCTACCGTTGGTGACAGCCGCAGATCATGGACATGGCCCTGGCGATGTGCTTTGTGGGCACGATTGGGTGAAGGTGAACGCGCCGCCATTATGGTTCGTGGATTACTGACTTATAATACATTGCCCAATTTATTCTGCAACCACCCCCCCTTCCAGATGGATGGCAACTTTGGCATTCCGGCTGCAATCACAGAAATGCTGATGCAAAGTCATGCCGGTGAAATCCAGCTCCTGCCTGCTATCCCAAAGAAATGGACAGCTAAGGGTTCATTTACAGGACTACGTGCCAGAGGAGGTTACACGGTGAACTGCACCTGGGTTAATGGAAAAATAACAGGATATAAAGTCATCTCCTCCAAGCCTGGAAAAGTGAAAGTAAGAGTTAACGGAGTACTTAAAACAGTTTCGACAGAATAAACCACTTTTGCCTTTTTAATTGGTAAAAATTGGTTTAAGTGTAAAAAATTAAAATAGCAGATATATTAACAGGCATTAACAGAAAGCTTGAAAATGTGTTATACTTTTATTGACATTTGTACGTTCCTTCTAATTTTCAATTAAGTTAAAATTGCTAAAGCATTTCAATGTCAAAAGTGAAAATATTGCAATTGTTCATCCTGTCAGCATTCATCATGTTGAATTCCGCCTGTCAGAAGACGGTAATACTCGACGTGGGAATTGTCAAGCCCCGTCTGGTTGTTAACAGCATCCTGGATAAAGACAGCATCATCAGGGTCCAGCTCAGCAAGAGCAGGTCAATGGTTGATTCTTCCGGCTCCATCGAAAAGATCAGCACTGCAACCGTTAAAGTATTCGAAGATAATATCTTAATGCAAACGTTAACCAAAGGTAGTGCCGGTTTATACTCTTTTTCTTTAAAGCCTAAAATAGGAAAAGACTACCGGCTGGAAGTTGACAATACAGAATTTGGCCACGTTCAGGCCACAGCCCTCATTCCAACTCCAGCCTTTTTGAATTATGCCACACAAACCACAGTATTAACACCCGGTTCAAATCCCCAGTACATAAAATTTAAAATCGGCATCAAAGATGAAGGGATTCAACCCGACTATTACTATCTGAGAGCATTTATTATCAAGAAAGGCTTCTTACCCGGCGCCAATTCCAACTTTGTGATGTCAGCTGCTATTCAAAGCGATGACAATGTGATTATTACCGATGACAGCATGCTTAAAGGCGTTATTTTTGATGATGCAGCCTTCATTGGCAAAGACTATGAAATGATTGTTTACACCCCCTACCGCATCACCAAGGATTTCAATTTATGGTTTGAACTGAGCAGCATTACATCCGATTACTATAAATACCTGGTTTCATCCATCATGCAAAATAATGCCGGCTCGAATCCTTTTGCAGAGCCCGTTGTTATTAAATCGAATGTACAAAATGGTACAGGGATCTTTGGCGCTCAAAACTCGGTCTTTATTCAAGCAACAACTTTCTAATCGCTCAAAAACATACATGACTCTCAAACGACTCGCCTTAATCATCGTCCTACTTTGTCTGGTTATATTAGCCAATGCGCAAAAACATACTATATCCGGATATGTTGAGGATGCTAGTACCGGTGAAAAGATTTTCATGGCCAATGTTTACAATGGATTAAAGATGCAGGGTACTGCAAGCAACACGTATGGATTTTTCAGTCTATCCCTATCTTCGGGTGATGTAAAACTGATCTGTTCTTACGTGGGTTATAAACCTTTCAGCTTGTCGTTTCAATTAACCAAGGATACCATCATTAATATTCATCTCAATCCCAGCATGCAATTGCAGGAAGTGATCGTGAAAGGAGGCGCTTCAAATAACGCCCTTCGCTCTTCACAGATGAGCATCAATGAGCTTTCGTTAAAAACAGTCAAGAGTCTCCCATCTTTTATGGGGGAAGCAGATCCGATAAAAATACTCCAGTTGCTTCCGGGTGTTCAGTCAGGGACTGAAGGTTCAACCGGATTGTATGTTCGGGGTGGTGGCCCTGATCAAAACCTGATCCTGCTTGATGGGGTTCCGGTTTACAATGCCAGTCACCTGTTTGGCTTCTTCTCTGTTTTCAATGCCGATGCCCTAAACACCATCACACTGATTAAAGGAGGTTTCCCTGCACGCTATGGCGGGCGACTCTCTTCGGTTCTGGATATCCGCATGAAAGAAGGCAACATGAAGAAGATTGTGGGAGAGGGATCGATCGGTTTGGTCGCTTCCCGGTTTACCCTCGAAGGACCGATCATCAAAGATAAGGCCTCTTTTATTGTCAGTGCCCGGCGCACACTTCTTGACGTATGGGCTGCTCCACTGGCCAAGAAGATCGATCCCAAAGATCCGATTCCCGGCTACTATTTTTATGACCTGAACGCTAAACTGAACTACAAGATTTCGGAGAAAGACCGTCTCTACCTGAGTCTTTATTCAGGCAGCGATCTGGGGACTTACGCCAAGAGCGATGTTGCAACCAGCACCAAGACTTCAGATAATAATTTCAGACTGAGCTGGGGCAACCTGACCACAGCGTTCAGATGGAATCACCTTTACAGCAGCAAGCTTTTCAGCAATACGACCTTGACCATTTCCCGTTATAATTTCGACACCCATATCCGCTATTACAATGTCAACAAGGGTGTTACCAGTGATTATGAGTCAACTTATTCCTCCGGGATCAACGATGCCGCTGCCAAGATTGATTTTGACTATGTCCCTGCACCAGGTCACTACATCAGGTTCGGGGTTTCAAATATCATGCATAACTTCAACCCCGGGGTCATGGCTTTTAATCTCAATGCAACGGGGACGATGAATACCGATTTAAAGTACGGGGGAAATAAGATCCCGGCACAAGAACAAGGGCTTTATGCTGAAGATGATTGGCAGGTCACTACGAAACTAAAGATGAATGCGGGTCTTCATTTTTCAGGCTTCTCTGTACAAAATCAATGGTACCATTCTCTCCAGCCACGTTTATCATTGAATTACATTGTAAACGACCGTTTTTCTTTGAAGGCTGCCTATTCGCACATGACGCAGTACCTCCACTTATTGTCTAACAGCAACGTCGGGTTACCCACCGACTTGTGGCTTCCTTCAACCGACCGGGTTAAACCGATGGATTCAAAACAGTATGCCATAGGTGGTGTCTATGCCATCAATTCTATGTTTCAATTGAGCATCGAAAGTTTTTACAAGACCATGAAGCATATGATCGAGTACAAAGAGGGCGCTGTGTATTGGGGACAATATGATGACTGGCAGGATAAAATCGAAACCGGAGATGGCTGGTCCTATGGATCAGAATTCCTGCTGGAGAAGAAAACAGGAAATACGACAGGCTGGATTGGTTATACACTCTCCTGGAATAACCGGAAATTCGCAAACATCAATTCAGGAAATACATTCCCGGCCCGCTATGATGAACGCCACGATATAAGTGTGGTTGTGAATCATCAGTTTAAAAAGAATATCGACATGGGGCTGACCTGGGTGTTCAATTCAGGGTCGGCTTTCACATTGAATTCTGAGGAGCTTTTATTCTTTTCTCCCGATAAACAACAAACGGGCACCACCCTCATTCAAAGTGCCGGAGCCCGCGACGGATTCCGCATGCCATCGTATCACAGGCTCGACCTGGGCTTTAACTTCCACAAAAAGAAAGCCTGGGGCGAAAGGGTTTGGAGAGTAGGGGTTTATAATCTATACAGCCGCCGGAACCCGTTCTTTATCTATACCAAGAATGATACATCATTTGATAAGTCGGGCAACCTGGTTCAGACCATCAGTTTCAAGCAGGTGAGTCTGTTCCCGATTATTCCTTCGGTAACCTACAGTTTTAATTTCTAGAACCCTCTATTTCAAATTACTCAAATTCAACTTCCTCAACACCGGTGCAATGATCGCCGTGACCGAAACCACCAACAACGTCATCCCCCCTCCGAATAGTACCGATGGAACCAAACCTATCAAACTGGCTGCCAATCCCGACTCGAAAGACCCAATCTCATTCGATGATCCGATAAAGATGCTGTTTACTGCCGCAACTCGTCCCCTGACTTCGTCAGGTGTCATCAGCTGCATGATAGTCTGCCTGATAACCACACTTATATTATCAAAAGCCCCACTAAACATCAGCAATATTAATGAAAAATAAAAGTTTTTAGAAATAGCAAACAATACCATGCAGACTCCGAATCCTGTGACCCCGACCAATAAAGCCTTCCCCGCGTTCTTTAGCGGCGGATAATGCGCCAGGAACAACGACATACAAATAGACCCTACTGCCGGTGAAGCCCTCAAAATCCCCAATCCCTCAGGCCCGACATGCAGTATATCATTGGCAAATACCGGCAACATGGCAACCGCCCCTCCGAATAGCACTGCAAACATATCCAGCGACATGGCCCCCAGCATCACCTGGTTGCTGAACACAAACCGTAGTCCCGTGAGCAGCCTTTCCTTTAAAGTCTCAACCTTTTCAGAAACAATGATCATTTTCTTCTTGATGGGAATCATCATCACCAAGGCAACCAGGGTAAAGAAGAGCACCCCGAAATAAGCCATTTCCACCCCTTTAAACCCATAGATCAAGCCGCCGATAGCAGGGCCCAGAACAGCTCCAATGTGCCAGAGAACACTGTTCCATGTGGCTGAATTGGCATACATCGCCCGTGGCACAATCTGTGCCATCAGCCCCATTGCCGAAGGATAGATAAATCCCCGGGCAAATCCACTGAGACCGACAATCAGAAAGATTGGCAAGATCCCAAATCGTTTAATGATGCCCAGTGATTCCACACTACAGGCAAGCAGCAAAATCACTCCAACCAAAAAGGTAAGGAGCGAAATCAGGATGATGGTTTTGCGATCATATTTATCGGCAATGTGCCCTGCAAACAGTGCAATACAAATGGCGGGGATGGCTTCTGCCAGTCCGATCAACCCCAGGTCGAGGGGTTTGTGAGTCAGTTCATACATCTGCCAACCGACAATTACACTCTGCATCAGCGTTGCGATCGTAACAAAGAACCTAAACAATAGGAAATAACTAAATTCGCGTACTCTTAAAGCTGCAAAGGCATCTGTCGATTTATCAAATAGCGCCATTCATTAAATTTTTTGCAAAAATAAGCGTTTATAAAATAGGTACATGCAACTTTCTGACCGGTTGATTCATCATTAATAAAGAAATGACCATTTCTGGCATATATGTTGTTCCTTAAAACCAAATACAATTAATTCCAAAGGCTATGAAACCATTCTATCTCATTTTACTTCTTCCCCTGGTGATGTTTTCCTGTGCCAAAGACACTTCATCACCAACTAGCGACAAGAAGATTCAACCCATTTCATTAAATGCAGATCAAAAAGCACTGGTTCTATCCAATAATCAGTTTGCTTTCACCTTGTTTAATAAGGCAGCATCAGCAGAGACACAGCAGAATTTGTTTATCTCTCCCTTTAGTGTCAGCATGGCATTGTCCATGACCCTCAATGGTGCAGCGGGAACCACCAAAACAGGTATGATTAACACCCTTGGTTTTACAGGCAAGACCATCGCAACGATCAATGATTACAATAAGCTGCTTTCCGGACAGCTGCAGAGCGTTGATAATGAGGTTACTTTTAACATTGCAAACTCCATCTGGTATCGGAACACCTTTAGTGTGTTGCCTGTTTTTATTACTACCAACCAGAATTATTATAATGCAGAAGTCACTCCGTTAGATTTCAATTCCCCATCTGCAGTCACCACGATCAACAACTGGGTGAGTGCCAAGACCAACAACGAGATCCCAACAATCATTGAACAAATCCCTGCCAATAATGTGATGTACCTGATCAACGCCCTCTACTTCAAGGGCTCATGGAGAAACAAGTACGATGCCTCAAAGACTACCGAACAAAACTTTTACAAAGAAGATCAGAGCGTTGTGAAGTGCAATATGATGACGCAGGATATAACATTCCCCCTCTATACCAATGAAACATTCACCGCTATTGAAATGCCTTATGGACAGGGCAATTTCGTGATGACAATATTGCTTCCCAGAGATGGAAAGACTACCGCTGACGTGATTGGCGCTTTTAATGTAACCAACTGGCAGACATTAAATGTCGGACTGATTGCGACTTCTTTGAAATTCAGTATGCCTAAGTTCAGTATTACTTACGAAAAAACTTTAAATGACCTTCTTTCTTCGATGGGTATGGCTGATGCATTCAGTTCTAAGGTTGCCGATTTCACAGGGATTAATGCAGGAGGAGGATTGTTTATCAGCGAAGTGAAGCACAAAACAATGGTTAAAGTAGATGAAGAAGGAACCGTTGCAGCTGCCGTTACTTCGGTCGCAATGACCAACTACGCAATAATGACCCCTGCAGTTGTCACAGTCAATAAGCCCTTTTTATTTGTGATCTCCGAAAAGAGCACCAGCGTCATCCTCTTTACCGGCCGGATCATGGATCCCACGAAATAATTAATTTATCTCAACCGTTTCCCACTTTCCGCTTGTCAAACAACAAACCTCCTTGTATCCTGCTTCGAGGGCGGTGGAAATAATGATATCCTTCCCCATATTCAATTCCCCGGGTAAATGTGCATCGGTACTAAAGGTGATAGGAACCTTCAACCGGTTTAGTTTTTTAAGGATCTCCAAAGAAGGAAACAGATCGGGACACCGTTTTTTATAGATCCCCCTTGAATTAATCTCTACAATACAGCCCGATTCAGCAATTACCTCCAGCGTCTCATCAACCAAAGCCACATACCAGGCCTCATCTTCCGTGAAGAACCTCCCCCCGTTATGCATCTTGATCTTGTCGATATGAGCAATGATCTCAGGTTTTTGTGTGGTGATCATCTTGCACAGGCTCTCATAGTAAGTCTTCACCCCCAGGCGGATATCGTCATGAAACACCTCCTTCAGCCCACTGTCATAAGTCTCGAAATGAGGCCCGTCAATAAACCATAACTCCTCTCCTTTATTGACCAGGTGGATCCCTCCGATGACGAAATCCAACCCCAGTTCGTTTCTGTAATAATCAAAGTCACGGGTCAGACCTGGAATAAAGTCGATCTCCAAACCCAGGTAGATCTCAAGTTGGCCGGAATACTTTTGTTGCAGCTCACGGATAGCCTGCCGGTAATCATACATCCGTTCTTCCTTCAAGGCAAAAGTATTTTTAAAGGGCACCGGTGCATGACTCGAAAAACCAAGCGTGCTAAATCCAAGCCGAAGGGCTTCAACCACATACTCCTCCGGAAAAGAGTTCCCGTCGCTGAAATTAGAATGGGTATGGTGATTAAATCTTTTCATCTTTTGCGGGTAAGTCAACCCATTTATATAATTTATCATTCCTGCGGACGATCTCCGTCACAGGAATCGAACAAAGCTGCCCCTTTCCCACTGTTTCCACCGGAAGCAGCTCATACCTGATCTCTCCAAGCTGCGTTTCATACACCCCTGTAGTCGGCCCGATAATCATGATCTCATCCCCGACATCCAGCGTATGCGTCTCAATCTTCACCTCCGCCACATCAATCTTCACGAAATAGTTGGTGATCTTCCCGATATAGACCTTCTGCCGTGTAGCCTGCGAGCCATAGCGCTTGCTCCATTCCCCCATCTTCTGCCCCAGGTAGTAACCATCCCAGAAGCCCCGGTTATACACCGAAGCCAGTTTCTGGTTCCACAAAGCAATATTTTCTAAAGTAAAGGTCCCGTTATAATAAGCGTCCGCAGCAGCCCTGTATGTCTCAGTCACGGTCTTCACATACTCTGCCGACCGTCCCCTTCCTTCAATCTTCAACACCCGCACCCCTGCTGCCAGAATCTGATCCAGAAAATCAATCGTCTTCAGGTCCTTGGGCGACATGATATATTTACTGTCGATGTTGAGTTCAATCTCGTTGTCCACATCCTTCACATTATACTCCCTACGGCAAGGCTGCAGACAGGCCCCCCGGTTTGCCGACTCGTTAAAGTTATCCAGGCTGATATAGCATTTGCCCGACACCGCCATGCACAAGGCGCCATGCGCAAAGACCTCGATCTGCACCAGTTCTCCCGAAGGCCCGGTGATGTTCTGTTCACGGATAGCCTGCGTAATCGACCCCACCTGCGACAGCTTCAACTCCCTCGCCGTCACCATCACATCGGCATACTGCGCATAGAACTTCACAGCCTGCAGGTTAGTGATGTTGCATTGGGTCGAGATATGAATCTCCAGCCCCACTTTCCGTGCGTATTCAAACACAGAAAGGTCGCTCGCAATCACTGCATTGACTCCGTTGGCCTTGGCAGCATCGATCAGCTGATGCATCTCATCCACCTCGTGATCATAAATAATCGTGTTCAGGGTAAGATAAGAACGGATCCCGGCCTCCTTACATATAGCCGTGATCTTCTCAAGGTCCTCCAGCGTGAAATTAGCTGCCGAACGCGACCTCATATTCATCGCCCCCACACCGAAGTAGACAGATCCTGCCCCTCCCTGGATGGCGCCCATCAAGGCCTCGTAAGACCCTACCGGTGCCATAATCTCTATATTATTGGTCATAGTTTTTTTAGTTAAACATCACCACCCATGCATGTTGACAGGGTGGGCCAGCTGTAATAGACACCAGCTATAACAGACACCAGCTGTAACAGATTTGTAATCTGTTACAGCATAAGCCATGAGCACTTTACATCTGTTGCAGATTGCAAATCTGCAACAGCCCTTTACATTTGTCTGATAAGGTCCATCAAATTCACCTGTAATGCAAAATTACGCTATTTCTTGCAAACTATTCCCTCAACGCATTATCTTTGGCCTTCTAACCCTTTAACCCTTACACGATGTTTAAAACTTTCACCCTCTTATTTGCCGTCGTCGTCCTGGCCTTGCAGCTCCAGGCGCAAAGCATCTACAAACTCCCGCCTAAAGAAGTGGTCGATCTTGTCAACGCCCCCGCCACCCCGCTGGTCAGCCTCAGCCCCACCAAGGATGCCATCATCCTTACCGAGCCTGAAGCCAACCCCACCATGGCCCTGCTGGCTCAGCCCTATTACCGGATTGCCGGCCTCAGGATCAATCCCACCCTTAATGCCATCCAGCGTCTGCGCGAATATAAATCGATGACCATCCAGTTTCTGAAAGACAACAAGCGCGTCCCCGTGCAGCAGCCTGCCAATGGGAAGATCGGCATGGCCACCTGGTCCGATGATGGTAAGAAGATCGCCTTCACGGTCGATGTAGCCAAGGGTGTCCAGCTCTGGGTTGCCGATGCCGTTACCGGGAAGTCACATCAGGTCGGCACCTTCATGCTCAACGATATCTTCGGAGGCTACGACTGGATGAACGACAGTCGCCACATCCTGGTCAAGATAATCCCGGCCAACCGGGGACCTCAACCACAATATTCCCTCGTCCCCACCGGCCCGGTCATCAGCGAGACCACCACCGGCAGGAAAGCCAAGGCCCGCACTTACGAGGATCTGCTCAAGAGCGAAGAAGATGCCAATATCTTTGAATACCTGGCCAAGTCACAACTGGCCGAAGTGGAGATCACCACCGGAGCCATCAAAAAGCTCGGCACCCCTGCCATCTACGACGATGCCCGCTTCTCTCCCAACGAAGCCTACCTGCTGATCCACCGCATCAGACGCCCCTTCTCACTGACTGTACCTTACGAACTCTTTGCCCAGAGCTATGAGGTCTGGAACAAGGAAGGCGCCCTGGTCAAGACCGTTGTCGAAAACGGCATCCTTGACGACATCCCAACAATGGGCGTAGCTACAGGCCCCCGCTCCATCATCTGGCAGCGCCTTTATCCCGCCCGTCTGCTCTGGGTCGAAGCCCTCGATGGTGGCGATCCTTTGAAGAAAGCCCCTTTCCGCGACAAGCTGATGCTCCTCGATCAACCCTTCACCGGTGAGGCCCGTGAGCTGTTGCAGACCCAGTTTCGCTACCGCGGCATGGAGTTTATGCCCACTAAGGATGAAGTCCTGATCACAGAAAGCGACCGCGACCGCAACTGGCGCACCACCTGGATGCTCAATCTGACCACGCCCCAGGACAAGAAGAAGATCATGGATATCAGCCAGAACGATGATTACAAGAACCCCGGAAGGCTCGTCCTGACCCGCGCCGCCGCCGGTGGAATGGTAGTGCTGACCGATGGCGACAACGTCTTCTACAACAATGCCGGCGCCTCTCCAAAGGGCAGCTACCCCTCGCTCGACAAGGTCAACCTGAAAACCATGGAGAAGACCGTCCTCTTCAAGGCCAAAGAAAACACCTTCGAGCAGTTCATCTCGTTCACCAGCGATAATCAGATCCTCACCAGCTACGAGAGCAGCAGCGAGGTTCCCAACTACTTCCTGATGGACCTTAAGACAGGCACGAAGACAGCCGTCACCACCTTTAAAGACCCCCAGCCTTCCATCCGCGGGATGAAAAAGCAGCTGGTCACCTATAAACGCAAAGACGGCGTGGCGCTTTCAGGCACCCTCTATCTGCCCGCCAATTACAAAAAGGGTGAGCGTCTGCCACTGTTCATCTGGGCCTACCCGCTCGAATACACCGATGCTGCGACAGCAGGACAGGTGCGTGGTTCGGCAAACCGCTTCACCGTGTTGCGTGGCGTGAGCCCACTGTTCATGGCCACCCAGGGTTATGCCGTGCTGATGGATGCCACCATGCCTGTCGTGGGTCCGGTTGAGACCATGAACGACACCTTTGTCGAGCAGGTCGTGGCCTCCGGTCGCGCTGCCATCGACTACCTCGACAGCTTAGGCTTGATCGACCGCACGAAAGTCGTCGCGAGCGGCCACAGCTATGGCGCCTTCATGACCGCCAACCTGCTGGCCCATTCCAGTGATTATGCCGCAGGTGTTGCCCGTAGTGGTGCTTACAATAGGTTGCTGACCCCCTTTGGTTTCCAAAGCGAGCGTCGCAGCTTCTGGGATGCTCCCGAGATGTACCTGAAGGTTTCCCCATTTGCCTATGCCGACAAGATCAAGACCCCGCTGTTGATGATCCACGGTCAGGCCGATAACAACGACGGCACCTTCCCCATCCAGAGCGAACGACTATTCGATGCAATCAAAGGCAACGGAGGCACCGCCAAGCTTGTGTTGCTGCCCCTCGAAAGCCATGGTTATTCCGGCCGTGAGTCCATCCTCCATGTCCTGGCCGAGATGATCGACTGGTCGAATAAATACGCCAGGGATAAGAAATAGTTTGAACAAATCACCTTCCCTAATGTTCTATTTGCGATAAACTAACGAAAAAAGCCATGGAACCAGAAATCACCCTCTCACATCATCAGGCAGGAAATATCGAATCATTGCAAGAGCCATTGAAGAGCCTGGTCGAAAATATTCATTGGTATGGGCAGTCATCAATCCGGATCAAGTTCAACGACAAGTTTATCTATATTGATCCATTCATGTTAACCGAAAGAGATCCGGCAAGTATCGTTCTGATCACTCATCCCCATTTCGACCATTTCTCAATCGAAGAGATCAAAAAGGTAGCAATTCCCTCCACCCGCATCTATGCCCCAAAAGAATGTTGTGACAAACTGAGAAGTGCCGGATTTCATAATTGTTTTGAAGTTATCCCCGTACAATTTTTCCTGGCCGATGATATTGGCATCGAGACCGTCCATGCTTACAATACCACCAGGCCTAATCACTCGAAAGAAAAGAACTGGGTGGGATATGTTTTAACCCTGGGCGGCTTGAAGATCTATCATCCCGGCGACACCAACCGCATCCCCGAGATGCGATTCATCCATTGCGATATAGCCTTCATGCCTCTTGGTCAGACCTATACCATGCAGGATGTCCAGGAAGCCGCCGATGCCATCCTGGATGTAAAAGCCAAAGTAGCCATCCCCTTCCACTTCGGCATCTACGAAGGCGATGAGGAAAGCGCCCGGCAGTTCAAGGAATTACTAAACAATAAAGCCATCACCGTAATCAAAGAACCCAAAAACAAGCTGCAGTCTATTCATTAATGAGACTTCTAATGTCTTTTATTTGAGACAATACTTAGGGATAAAGAGTAGAATAGCCCTGGATAAAGTGTAGGTAAAGTGTGTCTGCTTCGCTGGAATCTCGCTGGAGTCTCGCTGGAGTCTCGCTGGAGTCTCGCTGGAGTCTCGCTATATATAGCGAAACTGGTGCGAGACTCCAGCGAAACTGGGGCGAGAAATAGACAAGTTATCTACACTTTATCCAGGGCTATTCTACCATTTATCCCTAAGTGTAATCAGAATGGACACAGTATTTACACAGACTCAAGTTTTCAACTTTTCAAAAGGATTTCGTGGGTAAATGTTATTTAATTCGAATAAGCACCGGTCCCAAATTCAAAGGCTCTTACTTTTCGGTCTGGAAACACGTGAGCAACGACGCCGAGGACATCATCCTGACCGCCACTTTTGCCGAGCCTGCCCTGCAGTTTGCAGGCACTACCCTGGTCGTTGCCCTGGGAGTGGAAGTCTCCATGGCTGAAGGCGACACTTCCTCGATGAACCGGCCTGGCTTCGGCACTATGAAGATCGTGGAGTGTTTCGTGTAACCCAAACCGATAGGCTGAGATTATTAACAATCATACCAGCATCCCCGAAACGCCACTAAACAAACCCCTGCAACTAAAAGGCTGCAGGGGTTTGTTTTTTATTGTTTAGAATACGTATAAATTACTCGCAAAGTTTATTTTTTTTTTACAAAATTGTTGCTAATTGTAAAATATTTGTATATTTACCCGGGAAAGTTCCCGAGTAAGCTATCACAATATAAGTTTTATCAGGCTGATTTTGTTTGCTTTATGATTTTTTTTTCAAAAGGCCAGATATCATAATAGGAATGAAATAAGCCTAAGTGGTCTTCGAAAATGAGGAGATAAGCACACGTGTAAGTAAAAGAATCAATTACAAAAAGAACTGAGATATTAAACAAACCCCATTTATTAACTAACACTTTATGCCTATGAGAAATCAGTTCACTATCAAAGGAAGCGCACAACACTTTCCTGTTCTGCGTGATGTTTTTCTAAAACTTCTTAAACCAGCCTCTTTAAGGAGGTCATTATTATTAACCTATAATAAAAAATTTGAAAGCTTATGAAAAAATATTTTCTTAACTTTTCCTCATGTTTAAAATCAGGGATACAAAAGTTGCTGTATCCCATAAAATTAGCTGCGATAGTCTCTTTACTATGCGTTTTGCAGGCTAGCGTTAGCGAAGTATTTGCTTCAAATGAAATTTTGCAGCAAAAACCCATAAGCGGTAAAGTAACCGATTCTGATACCGGAGAGCCTTTGATAGGAGTAACCGTAAGGGTTAAAGGAACAACCACAGGTGTTACTACCAATGCAAATGGGGCATATTCAATTAATGCACCCAACCAATCTGCGATACTTACATTTTCTTTCGTCGGCTATGAAGTCCAGGAAGTCCCTGTAGCAGGTAAAACTACAATTAATGTAGCGCTTGAAGCTAAGGTTACAGGCCTCGACGAAGTTGTTGTTGTTGGTTTTGGCACCACTAAGAAGGTATCACTCACTGGCGCTATCTCAGCAGTTAGCAGTAAAGAGATAAAGGCCATGTCCACAACTAACCTCTCAACACAGCTTGCAGGAAAACTACCGGGATTCAGGGTTGTGCAAAGAACCGGTGAACCCGGCGCTTATACCACTCAGTTTGATATTCGTGGGATGGGTACTCCATTAATTGTTATTGATGGTATCGTTGGATCATCTGATGATTTCGTAAGGCTCAATCCAAATGATATTGACCAGATTTCAATATTAAAAGACGCTTCTGCATCAGTTTATGGTGTAAAGGCAGCAAACGGAGTTGTACTGGTCACAACAAAAAAAGGTGATATCGGGAAACCTAAAATCACATTTACCACCTCTTATTCTACTTCTAAGTTAATCAACGTTCCAAAGGTAAACAACGCTTATGGATGGGCTTTATTAACCACTGAAAATGAAATAGATCACGGGGCGACTACTACTACTTTCACAAAAGATCAACTTCTGGGTTACCAGAATGGGACACTGCCAAGTACAGACTGGTGGGATCTTGTTGTACGACCCTCTACGAATGCTCAGAAATATAATCTAACTATTTCAGGTGGCAACGAACGGATAAAATATTATACTTCTATGGGCATCTCAGATGAAATGGGAATCTGGAAAAGTGGAGACCTTAATTATAAATCATATTCTTTAAGAGCGACTGTTTCAGGTAAAATCACAGATAATCTGACTGCTGAATGGAACATAACGGGTACAAAGGACATCAGACACACACCCGCCTCTACCTACACAGCTTTAGGTGTTATGGAGACCTTGTGGATGCATGCATTGCCAACAACTCCGGTTTATGCAAATAATAACCCCGACTACCTTGGTAATACCACTGATGGTAACCATCCAATTGCAATGACCACTTCGTCGATTGGTGGATATTCCATAACCGACAGAAGCAGCTTAAACAGCATATTTACATTAAAATACAACATGCCTTTCGTTCAAGGTCTAAGTGCACAATTACAGGCTGGATACTATTATGTGAACAGTTTTAACAAGAACTGGACACAGGGATTTAAGATGTATACCTATGATGTACCAACAGCTACTTATATCAATTCAATGTCCAAAAACCTGCCATCCACTATGACGGCTGATTATAGTCCCTCCTACAGGACATCTCTCGACCTGCAGGTTGACTACCAGAAAGTTTTCCTTGAAAAAAATAATATAAAAGCCTCACTTATTTATGAAGACAGATATGGCGCATCTGATAATCTTCAAGCATCCAAGCAGTTTGCAATCAATATAGATCAGTTCTATGCAGGTCTTACCAACCCAACCGTAACTTCAGGTACAGGAATTGGTTCTTATGATAACCAGGCTGTGATCGGAAGGCTTAATTATGACTATGCCGGAAAATACTTTGTTGAATCTGGTTTTAACTATGGAGGTTCCTCAAAGTTCCCCAAAGGCAAAAGATGGGGATTTTTCCCCTATACAAACCTGGTATGGAGAATATCTGAGGAGAAATTCTTCAAAAAAGCACTACCGGCAATTACAAATTTAAAACTTAGAGGATCATGGGGTCTTTTGGGTGATGATGCTGCATCTTCTTTCCAGTATATTACCGGTTATAATTATCCAAGTGGAAATTATATCTTTAATGCCACTTCAGTTTCGGGCCTTGGATTCAGATCAATCCCAAATCCTAACATTACCTGGTATACCGCTTCTACGAAGAACCTTGGACTTGACGCATCTGTCAAAAACGGATTACTCAACCTCTCTTTGGATTTCTTCCGCAGGAACAGGACCGGATTGCTTGCTACACCTGTGGCTGTAATACCCGGTACAGTTGGAGCGAGCCTTTCGCAACAGAATTTGAATGCTGATATGAGGGAAGGTTTTGAGTTCGAAATCGGACAAAACAGAAGAATAGGTGATTTCAGTTATAATGTGTCATTTAATATTACCTATACGCGTAATATGATGACCAAAATTGAAAGAATTGCCAGTGGTAACTCGTTTGATAACTGGAAGAACAACACAACAGGTCGATGGGACAACATTTCCTGGGGCTATAACCTGATAGGGCAATTCCAGAACCAGGCCGAAATAAACAGTTCACCAATACAGGACGGACAGGGAAACAGAACAGTACTTCCTGGCGATTATAAATTCCAGGATGTAAATAAGGATGGTCAGATCTCTGGTCTTGACAATATTCCAATCGGATATGGAACTACCCCTGACTGGAACGGTGCATTGAATGGCAGAATAACCTGGAAAAGTTTTGATCTGAGCTTTTTGTTCCAGGGAGCGACTCATTTCAATAAAAACACGACCTACTATAACAAAGATTGTTTGCCATGGGGGCGCAATACGCTGACGCTGTTTCTTGACAACTGGCATCACCAGGATCCTTTTGATGCAAACAGTCCCTGGATTCCTGGAAAATATCCTTCTATTGGATCTATGTTTAACGGAAATGGTAATACCTCTCAAGCGTGGTTGGAAGACTCCCAGTACCTTCGTCTGAAAAGTCTGGAAATCGGATATAACCTAAGTCCGCAATTATTGAAAAGACTACATATTGATGGATTACGGGTTTTTGTAAACTCATTTAACGTTCTCACATGGAGTAAGATGAAGGATTATGACCCGGAGATTAATAATGAAGACTCCTATCCATTTAGCAGAGACGTAACTTTTGGATTAACCCTCACATTCTAAATTATGAAATCCATGAAAAAGAAATTATTATACTTTATAATTACAATAACATTTGGGTTATTGATGAATTCTTGTGAGTCTAAACTTGATATTGCTCCTTTGAATATTATGACGGCAGATCAAGTCTTTTCAACTGATGATGGAGTAACAGCTTACCTGGCTTCACTCTACAATTATATGCAAAAAGAAGACTTTGGTTTCGCACCAGCTTCATTTTTGAGTAACTGTACAGATGAGGCTATTAACTGCTGGACTGATCAGTCAGGATCGAACATCGGAGACGGAACCAACGATGGCTGGTGGCAGTATGGCAATGTCAGGTATGTGAACGACCTGATAGCAAAACTACCCTCATCCCCTCTAACTACAGTATCGAAGAACACCTACTTAGGTGAAGCTTACTTTATAAGGGCTTACTATTATTTCTCAATGGTAAAGCGTTATGGTGGCGTTCCGATTATTAAAAAAGTGCTGACCTATACCGGAAGTAATCTTACTGATTTGCAGGTAACCAGAAATAAGGAACAGGAAGTCTACGATTTCATTGCCAGTGACCTCGACAGCGCTGCGCTGTTGCTGTCTAATACAAATGTTAAGGGTCATGCCACCAAAGGAGCTGCACTCACGCTTAAATCAAGAGCGATGCTATATGCTGCTTCCAGTGCGGAATACGGATCTGTTCAGCTTGGTGGAGTACTTGGTATACCTGCGGCAAGTGCTAATAAATACTGGCAGGCAGCCTATGATGCAGCTGCTGCAGTTATTGCCTTGAATCAGTATTCGCTCTATAACAAATTAACCGACAGGACTGCAAATTTCCAGGCCCTCTTCCTTGACGCTACCACGAGTAATACAGAACAAATACTATCAGAGTATTACCTGTACGGGTATAAAACCCATACCTGGGATATGTATGTAGTTCCCTATGGTATCAGAGGACCCAACGGATTCAGCTCAAGAATAAATCCTACCCTCGACATGGTGGAACAATACGAATATGTAGACGGAACTCCCGGTACCCTGAAAATAGGAACACCGACTAATCCGATTTACTATACTAATCCCACGGATTTGTTTCTCAATAAAGATCCACGGATGCTTGCTTCTGTCATCACTCCTTTCAGCACCTTCAAAGGAACTGTCATTGATATCCAATCAGGACTCTACGATCTGGGTGTAAAAACAGAAGGAGGTTACACTGCTATGTACAATACTACAACACACGCCATTGCAGCTAACGGAACACTTCACGTTGGCGGCATGAGCGGACCGACGGGAAATGAAGTTACTCAGACCGGTTTTAACATGAAAAAATATGTTGATCCCAATTTAGCCACGGCTCTGGTAGTCAATTCCGGAACAACAGGCTCCACCCAACCATGGATGATGATGCGTTATGCAGAGGTATTACTCAATTACGCTGAAGCAGCTGTTGAACTGGGTAAGATCTCAGATGCCAAGGATAAAGTCAACATGATCCGTGCCCGTGCAGGTATTGCGCTTTTGGCCGATGCAGATGTAACCGTTGCAAGGGTTCGCAAAGAGAGAAACAATGAGTTGGCTTTCGAAAATCAGAGATGGTATGATTTCAGGAGATGGCGTCAGTCAGATGTTCTTTTGAGTAACTGGTGGCCAAGAATGCTGAAAACATATTATGATATTCAGCAACAAAAGTACAGATTTGAAACAGGCAACGCAGGAAGATATTCAAAGACCTTTAATCCAAGGGCTTACTATGAGATAATACCTACTGCTCAGTTGACATTGAATCCAAATCTTGTACAGAATCCGGGTTATTAATCTAAAAAAGAAGTAATATTATGATACGAAAAAATATATTTATCCTGTTGTTCTTTGTTGCTACATTCATTTCATGCAGCAAGATCGATAATTTTACAGCTCCGGACGGAGGTATATATGGAAAACTTACTGATTTGATGACCAATGATGGAATACAAACAGAGGAGCCAAACGGATACAACATTAAAATGTTTGAAAAGGGTTGGTTAATGAGCACTCCGATCACTTTTTCAGGAAAAGTAGACGGAAGTTTTGAAAATGCTCTTGTATTTCAGAATTCATACAAAATTCTTCCTGTTGATGGTCCTTTCTTTCCTATTACTGACACAGCAGTGGTACAGGTTGGAAGCAGAACAGAAGTTAATTTTAAAGTGATGCCTTTTGTTTCGGTGACAAATGTAACAGCTACTCCGGGCGCTAACAAAGTAACCCTGGTCTACAGCATTGTACGTAGTCAGCCCTTGCCTGCGTATGCGACTGCCTGGCCCAAGATCACTACCCGGAAGTCATTGCTTTCTAAGGTTTCTGTTTGTAACAATACCACCAATAATTTATCGGCATCAACAAGCACAACCGCAATTACTGATGTTACTTTACTGGGTACCACATTCACGGATGTGATTACCGGTACTGCTGCAATTCCTTTGGTTTCAGGCACTACATACTGGGTCAGAGTAGGTGTATTGGCTTCAGGAAGCGGTTATAACAGTCTAAACAGGTATAACTACAGTAAAACCATTCAGATCACTATGCCGTAATTTTAATGGTTACTTAAAATTAAAAAACAATAGCCTAATCTTAAACCTGCCAGATAAAAATTATCTGGCAGGTTTTTTTTAGAAATTAATGGTGCCAGGCACCATTTAAGCCCGGGTATCATTAAAAAGTCCATCCAATTCTAACATTAAGCGGAAAGACCGGATGCCATCTTTTATTCGGCCCATTGTCATAGGGAAAGTGACTGATAATCCGGTAAGGGTCATACCCGTGTTGGTACTGCACATCCTTGTAACGAATACCCACGCCAAAATAACTGTCCAGGGTAAATCTTTTAAAGAAATACTGGTACCCCAATTTAAGATTAATGCTGAAGGTCTGCTTATGAAGGTTGATGGAATCTATATGACTATAGCTTTGTCCTGAATAATCCTCTCCTTCATCCAAATAAGCGCTATTCTCTCTCTTTTTTAAGTAGTTCAGTTCCAAGGCCAAATAATACCCAATGGGTGCCGACTTCTTAAAATAATACTTTTCTTCAATGGCAGTCCTGAAACCACTGATGTCCTGGGACATGTAATTCTGATTGTTCGATGGATTGGTCCTAAATAAAAAAGATGCCAGAACCTGGGTAGAGAAGCTTTTAGAGGTTCGTCGTTCGAAGGTAAGTTCAACACCGGGGTTGCTGATATCGATCAGCTTCAAGGGAGACAGTTTTACGATGATCCGGTTGCGGACGGCAGCACTGTCAATGGTTTGATATACCGCCTCATTGCTTTTCATCGATACATAGACCCTGGTGGGAAAGCCGTATCGTTTTGGATTATCCTTGTCATCAAGCATCCCCAGCCCATAGAGGAATCCTAAATTAGCCCAGTAGGCAAACGAGTTGTGTGAAACAATGCTCAGGTTTTTCGAGACCGCGTCATTGAAAACCGTTATAGGCAGCGGGGCCTTTTGACGGCGTACCATAAATTTTATTTCATTATGGATAGTAGATAAGGTGTCTTTTTTCACGACAACCCTGGCCGGAGCGTCGGTAATAAGGGTCATTGGCCTTACCGGTCGGTTAAACAAAGAGGCACAAGAGGTGCAGGTTAGAATCAGTAGTCCGTTTAGGATCAGTCTGTTCAGTTTCATGGTCGTTTATATCATCAATTCTCCAATCATTTTCGTCATCTTTTCTTTTCCGGGATAGGCCGTAACTTTATTTTTCAATACGCCTTTGGTGTCATAAAACAGATAAGAGGGTATTCCGGTAAAGCCAAAGCTATCCATTACAGCTTTCCATTCTTCGGCAGTCAGATAGTACTGCTCTCCCCCGATCGATACGATATCCTCGTTCCATAACTTGGTTGGAGAAGAAACATTGGTGATATAGACAAAGGCGATATTTTTACCCTGCATATCAATTTTGACCTTACGGACCTCTTTCATTGCTTCCATACATGGCCCGCACCAGGTGGCCCAGAAATCAACCAGTACGGCTTTCCCCTTGTATTTGGACACAATCGCTTGCATCAATTTATCCTTGGTAACGGCAGGAGTTTTATTGATGACGGTCTTGAAAAAGCCTGTACCTACGGCTAATTTCACAATCTCTTCATTCTTCTTGAAAAGGATTTTGGTTACTTCTGCATTCGTGAAATAGGCCGTTATATTTGCTTTCTGTTTATCCGAAAGCGTCTGTAAGGCTCTGTTTAATTGCCGGGTATATGAATTGATAGCCAACATGTCGTAGAACATACCGGTATCGGAACCGATCAAATCGGCCATAATCTTTTTTACTTCAATAAGCCACTCTTTTACCGGGGTATCCTTGATGGCAGGGATATTCAGGGTCTCGTTTGTCAGGAGATTCTGCATGACCTTTCCGTAAGTATCCGTGTATAGATATTGAGGATCGTTTAGATCAAAACTTTTAAGCAAAGCATAATAAGACTTTCCTGGAACTTGCGGGATAAAGTTATCGGGCTCTGCTTTGGTTTTAAAATTCCGATAATTTAAAGAAATATACCCTGGATAACTGAGAAGGCATCCGTTGAGAAAAACTAATTTGCATTCATTGGTGATGAAGTTCTTTGCTCGTTTAGATAGGGTTGAATCTGTAATGGCCAATTTCAATCGTTTTGGCAGCAACTGATCAACTGCGAAATGACTGAACTCAAGGGGTGTCATCTTATAAAAAGGATCATGTTCATTGGCATCCAGGAAGTTGCCTACCATCTTTCCATGATTCAGTAAATCACTGGAATTAAATGCAAGACTACCTGCCATATTTGCCTTTACCGGAACGGTTTTATTAAAGGTGATCTCAATATTTGTTGCTTTACCGGGTATCAAACCGACACATACATCATGATCATTGAACGCGGGCGAGTACATATGGCCAAAGGTGATGTTGCTTTCAACCGGAACTTCGAAAAGAAAACTACCATCTGCATTGGGTGAAGTTTCGAATTTAGCCGATTCTGATGTAATCGGATTTGGAACATACAGGGTTAGCGTCGGTATTTCTTCACCTTTTTGGGGTTGAAAATGAATGAGCTTACCAGTTACTTTGGCAATCCCTGACTGGATGATGGGATCAGGAAACTGATCATTTTTGGTTTGTTTACAGGATACAGAAGCTAAAATGATACCGATTAGAAAAAGCTGTTTAAAAAAGACGATCACATTTTTCATGTTGAATATAGGTTGTGGGTTAAAGGCAGTATAAATCACGTAAAGATTAATAAATTATTTTGTTAGAAACAAGTTTTAAAGGCGTTATTGTATGAACCCCCCTTTTTTTTGGATGAAAAGTAGATATCTGATCATTCTTTGTTTTATTCGGTGCTTAAACCCATCAAAATTCGGCTCTTTTCTAAATAAAACAGAAGCTTGTAAGGAGTGATATTCAATATTTCGTGTCCCAAAACAGGCCAAATAAAAATAATGAGTGTGTTCATCCAAAATAAGGGGGGGTTCATACAATAACCCCGGGGTTCGGTAAATATTATCAATAAAAAGTTATAAATTTAGATGATATTTAAACATGCTGGTCACCACACAACCCGGTTTATGATAAGAAAACTAAATTGCATTATCGTTCTGCTATTATTGATCGCTGTCGACCTGTTCGGACAGACCGTCTCCAGGACTACTATTAAAGGAGTATTATGTGACACGGCCGGAATCAGCGTTCCTTCGGCAGTGGTATTACTACTGGCTACGAAAGATTCTGCCTTTCTCAATTTCGCTCAGACTGATGAGAAGGGGGCCTTTGAATTCAGGAATGTCAAAAACAGCGGCTACCTGCTGAAGATACAGCACATGAGTTATATCCCTTATCAAAAATTGGTGCCTGTCTCTACTGGTGATTTAACGGATCTGGGAAAGATTAAACTAAAGGTTATCGCCAAAGTATTGCGGGAAGTGGTCATTCAGGCTGCCAAAGCGCCGCTGAAGTTCTATGGCGACACCATTGAATATGATGCCACAGCGTTTAAAGTGCCGCCGGGATCGACTGTTGAAGATTTGTTGAGAAGACTTCCGGGTGTGGACGTGGATGTTCAGGGCAATATAAAAGCGCAGGGTAAAGACGTCAAAAGACTCTATGTAGAGGGCAAAACTTTCTTTGGTGATGATCCATTGATGGCCACCAAAAACCTGGGAGCAGAAATCGTTTCCAAGGTGCAGTTTTTTGACGAGAAGTCTGACCTTGAAAGAATCACAGGCATCAAGGAAAAGCCCAGTAATACCAAGGCCATGAACCTGAGCCTGAAAGAGGAGTTTAAACATGGAGCATTTGGGAAAACAACTGTAGCAGCAGGGGATCAGGACAGAAAGGTCTTCAGGGGCAATTATAACCGGTTTGATAGAAAACAAATGCTTTCCGTTTTAGGATTTGCAAACAATGTCAACGATACGGGTATAAACTCCTGGGATATTTTGGATTATAGAGGCCAATCTATTCTTACTTCCAATATGGGTGACTTTGGTACCGGATCAAGATTTATGTACATGGGTGGCAGTAATACTCAGTATAATTTTAATGATGGTCGCGGAAAAACAGACACCTATGGTAGTGGGGTTAACTATAATCTGGATAACAAAAAAACCAAAATCAGTAGCAGTTATGATTATAAACAAAATACTAGAAGACTCTTTCAAACGTCAAAACAAGAGACTTTCTTGCAAAATGGTTCCTTTAAGAATGCGGATACCAGCCAAAGTAAAGATTTCGTTGCAAGACACAATATAAGTTTAGCCCTTGAACAGACTATTGATAGCGCTAATACCCTTATGGCCAAAGTTTATATTACTTTTTTAGATGGAAAGGGTGATAATTCTAAATACTCTTTGTTTTCAGATGCCAATGATATCAAGAATCAAACAGTGACAACACAAAATGACAACAAACTCAATTTATGGAATATCAATAGTGGGGTCGTCTTCAATCATCAGTTTAGGAAGAAAAAAGTCAATTTTACATGGAGTGGAGGGTTTAATTCTATCAAATCAAATGGTTGGGATGAGCCCTTTTCGCTGAACAGGTTTTTTGAGGCGCAGACCTTTACCGATCAGGTCAGAGCATTAAATACCAATAATAATAATTCCACTACCCAGTTCAAATCGGGCATGAAACTTTATAAATCCTTATCAAAAAGTTCATCCATCTCTGTCTTCTATAACTTCAATTCAACCACCACTATTCAGGATAAATTGACGCAAAATGCGGCATTTCAGAATATAAGAATTGATAGTTTAACCGCATATTACGCTAATGTTGCTTTATTAAACTGTATCGGAACTAATTTCATTTACTCCATAAAAGGTTTTCAGGCAAGAATAAATGTTGCTGCACAACAGGTTCAACTTAAAGGAAACTATTCTCTAAGGAATGACTCACCCGATCTTACAAACCCGATGAATAAAATCTATGCTAACCTGCTGCCGGATATCTCGTTCAATTATAATATTACAAAAAAGGGCTCGATAAGTGGTACTTATATTGAGAACATCAATATACCTTCTATGGATCAATTGATGCCTATCGGCAATTTAAACAATCCCACATTCATCATTGAAGGGAATCCTGATCTGCAACCTTCACGTTCGCATGATTACAACCTTAGCTACAGTTATTACAACCCGGCATCTATGTTAAGCATTAATTTGGGCGTAAACTACAGTGATATTAAAAATTCTATTTCAAATAGTCAGACGATCAGGATGATTGATCAAGTAGGTTGGCAAACCATAACCAGACCTGAGAACATGAATGGTTTTGCAAACAGGACAGGTTTTAGAGCGCGTTATGGGTTGCCACTGATTAAGAAAAAGCTGACCATGGGGATGAATGGAAGCCTTGACTTTGGCACATCCCCTACTTTAATTAATGGGATTGAAAATGTGGGGAAAAACACCAGCACTTCATTTGGCACTTCCTTTAACTTAACACTTTCTCAAAAATTATTGTTTGGTTTGAGTGGGGATATGATGTCGAATGATATGAGATACTCCCTTCAAAATAACCGGAATCAGAAAATCAGGAGATACAGTTCAAACAGCACCGCTAAATGGGAAATTGCCACGAAAACCTATTTTGATTGCAGCTTTAACTATTCAGTTTATAAAAATGCCAGTCTGGGATTCGATCGGAATGTGCCCTTGTTGAATGCTTCCATTCGTCAACTCTTTGGGAAAGCCAACAAGATTGAAATGAGGTTTTCGGCTTACGATATTTTCAATAAGAATCAGAGTATTTCGCAATCGGTTACTCAAAATTATCTCTACAGTTCAGTGTCAAACACGCTGGCCCGTTACTTTTTAATCAGCCTTAGTTATAACATCAAGGGATACGATCTTAAGAGATATTAATCTGGGAGTTTAAAAAAATGTGTATTCAAAATAAAAACACCGATATGGTTCAATTATCATCAATTATAGTAAGTCGTGGCTCCAGTCTTTCTAAGCGGATAAAAGCGTTGTCATTGATTGCTCTCATACTTTTTAATGCCTTTAGCTATGCTCAAAAACTGGAGGGATCTGTACATTATTTGAACACAGAAGATATCAAAAAGAAATTTGTGGCATTGGATTATTTGAATCAAGGAACCATTGACAATTTGGCAAATTATTCTATTGAAATGTCTAATAGTGGGAAAAATGTAAATATGGGTCAGACTACGCTTTATCTGAATGCCACACAAACAAAATATGCGGATTGGGATGAAATGGATTATACCATTACGCGTGATTTCAGTAAACAAACCCTTCATGATTTGATAGTAGTTGAGGGTAGAACATTTCTCATCGAGGATTCTCTACGTGCACCCAGATGGTTGATAAAGAATGAAATGAAAGAGATTGCCGGGCATACCTGTATGAATGCTTTTTACAATGACACCCTCAAACATCAAAAAATAATGGCCTGGTATGCATTGGATATTCCTATTCAAGGAGGACCGGAAAGGTTTTATGGAGCGCCAGGACTGATCCTTGAGGTTGATATTAATGATGGCGCATTGATTATGACGGCTGATAAGATTGAATTGAAGAAATTGACCACCGAACTTGACTTTCCGAAAAAGGCAAAGGGGAAGAAGATCAAGGAGAAAGATTACTTCGAAATATTAAGAAAGAAGATTGTTGAAAACAGAAACGATCATCAGCCGCTCTGGAAGGGGCTCAGGTATTAAAGGCATTAAAATATTGATCCCCTACGGGGAAAAGGTGGGGAGGGTCGTGGTTTTCTATTGATATTAAAGCCCTACGGGTAGAAGACAAAACGTTATGAACATCATGGTTCCATTCCCTGTAGGGGTTAAATATCAATAGACATTAGATTTAAAAGAAAACAGATAGGAAGAGGCTTTTAATTGCCTTAATGGATTGATCATCTGGGTCGATATCATGGTTGTCCCTTCCATTGTTACGATATTATTCTTGCCCTTTTCGAGGGTAGTATATGCGACTACATAAATTCTCACATTATTTGGTAAGGCAGAATAAGCTGATTTGGCGGGAAGAAATTTATAAGACACTCTGATCTTATCATAAGTTGCTGGCACTTCGGTGACGGATGATTTTCCTCCATCAGGAGTGATCTGGTCAAAACTATCCTGCCTGACAATGGTCGTTCCGGTATAACTGTAAACGACAACTTCCCACAAGGAACCATCAAGATATTCGATCGGAGCAGCTTCATGATTGTTATTGATAATTTGATAGGTAGTTTTGGGATCAGCAGCTTTTTTGCATCCCCCAATCAAAATAATAATTAATGCAAAGAATAAAAGTTTTCTCATAATCTAGTCGGTTTAATATTAAATTTCTTGTAAAGCTAAAATACTTATTTTTAATAATCAAGAAAAGAGGGAGTTATTGTATGAACCCCCCCTTTTTCTGGATGAAATGGGTGTTTTATTATAATTATGTAACTTTTCTTAAAAATTCTGTAACTCTAGCCTGGTTTTTGAGTTGTATCTTAGTAGGCTCAAAATAATGACCTTCAAAAAGAACAATATCAATAGAATGGATAGGACGCGATCATTTATAAAAGGGACTCTAAAGGTGATCATGTGGGTGGTGATCGGCTTTGTGCTTTTATTTGTGATCATTGCAGTGCTGATCCAGGTTCCGGCTGTCCAGAACAAGATCGTTCGTTACGCCACTTCATTTGTCAGCAACAAGACGCATACCAGGGTTGAGATCAAGCACATCAGCATCTCGTTTCCCAAATCAGTGGTGATCAAGGGGCTGTTTCTGGATGACCTTCACAAAGATACTTTGATCTATGCCGGGGAGGCAAAGATCAACATTGCACTGAAAGATTTATTGCGCAGCAAGATAGACGTATTTAGCATCGCACTGCAGGATATGAAGCTCAACCTGAAACGCAGCGCGACCGATTCTTTATTTAACTATAATTTCCTGTTGACGGCTTTTAGCAGTGCTCCTGTCCCGAAGGAACAGCAAACCCCTTCTAAATGGACGTTCCGCATCGATAACGTTAGCCTTAAAAACGTCCGGCTCCATATGGATGATGCCTATGGCGGGATGAAGGTCGCGGTAGATCCGGGGAATATGGAACTGAAAATGGATGCGATGGATCTGGATAAGTCCATATACCGGATTAATAAGCTGCTGGTTGAGAATACGAATGTGACTTACCGGGATCAGATGAGCAAACAGGATATCACAGCTGTCATCAACCGGTTCGAGCTCAATGCGGGATCCTTTAATTTGCAGAAGGAAATCATCACCCTGGATAATCTAAAGCTGTCAAGAAGTGCTATTCGCTACAGTACCGTAGCGTCCACTCCCATTGCAGTGACTTCAACTATACCTGCAACAGCAACTAAAAGTTGGCAGGTCAGTGTGAAAAACATCGATATGAATGACAACGCGCTTGCTTACCGCGTTGGAAACCTACCGGCAGTGAAGAATGCATTCGATATGAATCAATTGAACTACCGACATCTGATACTGAAAGCAAAGAACCTGTATTATTCAGCAAATCAGTCATCGGTTTCGGTAAAGAAATTCAGCGCCACAGATCAGAATAATTTCGCCATCACAAGGTTTGAAACGGACTTTAGCATGGATCAACATTCGATCACTGCTAAAAACCTGAAAGCAAATACCAGGGGGTCTTCCATAGATGCCGACCTTCACCTGCAGTATTCTTCGCTGGCAGCATTGAAAGATTCACTGCCTAAGCTATTCATGAACCTGGACCTAAGAAAAGTAAGCGTCATCAATTCAGATCTTTTCTATTTCAATCCGGAGCTCTCACTGCGCGATTATTTCAAGAGTAAGACGAACGTTACCGCCATTTCAGGAAAGATAACCGGGCGGGTGAACGACCTCACCGGAAAAGAAGTGGTGATCAAAACAGGCGCTCAGTCCATCATACAATCAGACTTCGGGATCAGGGGACTACCGGATATGAATAAAGCCTTTTTCTATTTCCCAAACCTTACGGTTAACTCGGGGAAACAGGATGTTGAAATGTTTGTCGGCCCCTCTATACCGCCCAGCATAGCGCTTCCCGCAACATTTAATATGGTAATCGCTTTCAAAGGGCGGATGAAGTCGTTTGAGACGACCATGGGGTTGAACAGCACCTTTGGAAAAGCGCAGATCTCTGCTATCCTGGATCAAAATGAGAACTTCAGGGGTAAAGCTACGATGACCAGCTTCGATCTGGGGAGCCTGCTTAAGGATAAAGAGATGTATGGCCCGGTGACCTTAACGGCTGAAGCCAACGGGCATGGACTGGACATGAAAACGATCAGGGCGAAGATCAAGGCCGACGTACAACAGCTTTATCTGAAGAAATATACTTACCACAACCTTAAAGTGGATGGAGAGGCCAGCGCTCAGGGCTTTGAAGGGAAGATCAATCTGAACGATAAAAATGCAGTCCTTGATTTTGACGGGTTGGTGAACATCACACCCAATCAGGAACACTATAAGTTTCGGTTGAATGTGGAGAGCCTGGACCTTCTGAAACTCAATCTATCGACGGATAGCAGCAGGATTGGTCTGGTTGCCCTGGTGGATTTAAAGGCTGACGCTGCAGGTAAGCTGAGTGGAAAGGCCGGCATCTCTAAGCTGATGATTGCGAAGGGGGCCAATAAGTATTTACTTGATACCTTGTTGCAGACTTCGGTCAATGAGCCCGGCAAAAGAGATTTAAACAAGAGCAATGCGCTGATCGGGATCAATTATGCAGGGACGACGAATCCAGGTGACCTCACGGCAGCGCTCACTCAGTTCATTAATCATTATTTTCCTATCTCAGATAGCCTTCCTAAACTGACACAAAGCGCTTCTCCGGGCTTTAATTTCGAGATGCTTATAAGGTATCATCCCATCCTCTCGCAGGCACTCATGCCCCAGCTAACTGACCTGGAGCCGACTTTCATCAAGGGAAGTTTTGATGGTCAGAAGAAGGAGTTGAAGCTCAATGCTACAACGAAAAAGGTGGTCTATAGTGGGATGGAAATTGACAACCTGGTGATGGATGTGAACTCAGATGCCACGGCCCTGAACTATAAATTGTCGAGTAGCGCTATTATGAATACGCAGGCCAAAATAGACAACTTCCTACTTGCCGGAAAACTTGAAAACAACATCCTCTATGCAAGTGTCTCTTCCATAGAAGACAACCAGAGCAAGAAGTTCGTGATCCATTCGCAGATAACCAAAGTCAAGGGCAACTACAAGCTGGCCCTGGAACCGAAAGAATTCTACCTGATGAATAACCGCTGGGATATCAGCGCGGATAATTATATTGAATTCGGAAAGGATGGATTGTTGATTCATCATTTCTTTATCAACAAAGGAGGCAGTGAGATCAACGTTGCGTCGGTACATAATAAATTCAACGATGACCTGAACATCGGGATCAAAAGCTTTAACCTGGATGACCTGTCGCGGATCATAGAAAAGGACACCAGCCTGGTGAAAGGCACCGTGGATGGCAATGTGTTACTGAAAAGAGTGAACAATTCGTACGGGATCATTGCTGATGCTAAAATCAGCAACCTGATTGTCAGGGATGTTCCTGTTGGGAATCTGTCACTCAAGGCAAGCAATCCAAAGGCAGAGCAATTTGATGTTGAGGTGGATTTATCGGGAGCAGGCAATAACCTGACGGCTAAAGGTTTCTACATCCCCAATGGTGGCGCTAACTCTATCAACATCAAAACAGACATTCAATCGCTTTCGATGAAAACGGTACAGGCATTTTCGATGGGTCAGATCAAAGAGGCATCGGGAACGATAACAGGAAATATTTTAGCGATGGGGGTTTCTACATCACCCGATATTACAGGCGAGCTGGCTTTTAAAGAGGTCTTCATCAAACCGGCTGTGCTGAACAACACGCTGGAGTTGAAAAATGAATCGATTCAGTTAAAAAACGACGGGCTTTACTTAAAGTCATTTACTTTATTAGATGTTGACAAGCATGAGGCCGTGATTGACGGGACCGTGAAAATGAAACAGTTCAGCAATTTTATCTATAACCTGCATGTGAATTCGAAGGACTTCCTTTTATTCAATTCAACGGCAAAGGATAACAAAGTTTTCTTTGGAAGGATGGTGATTGACAGCAAAATAGATGTCAACGGCCCCATGTCGCTGCCGGTTATCAGTGGAAGAGTTAAGATGAAGAAGGGCTCAAACTTCACGTTTGCGGTTCCCGCAGACGAACTCACCAGTGATAAAGGTGAAGATGTGGTTGAATTTGAAAGCCTGTCAAAAGCGGATTCAATCCTGGCGAAAACAAAGAAGCTGGCTCAACAGAAATCAGGCTTCAGCGGATTCGATCTCTCCTCCATCATTGAAGTGGATAAGGAGGCTACCTTGAAGTTATTGATGGATCCTACATCTACTGATTCACTGGTGGTTAAAGGACAGGCTGCATTGAGTCTGACCATGGACAGAAGCGGGAAAATGAGCCTCACGGGGGCTTATAATCTGACTGAGGGAAGCTACCTGGTCTCGTTGGAATCGGTCATTAAAAGGAAATTTGCAATTGATCCCGGCAGTACCATTATCTGGAACGGGGATCCTATGGATGCTGAAATATCAATCGATGCAACCTATGCGGTGCAGGCCACTCCTTATGATCTGGTGGCTGTGCAGATGTCGGGGTTGAGCGATATTGAAAAGGGAGGGTACAAACAAAAATATCCGTTCCTCGTATTGTTGAAGCTGAGGGGTGAGATCCTGCATCCGGTCATAAGCTTTCAGATACAACTGAAACCTGAGGACAAGGGTATCTTGGGTGGGGCGGTGAATCAGAAACTGAATATGTTGAACGAGGATGCTTCAGAGCTGAACAAACAGGTTTTTGCTTTGCTGGTATTGGGCAGGTTTGTTCAGGAAAACCCCTTCACGACTGAATCGGGAGGGACTTCTACCATGGTTCGTTCGACAGTAGGCAATTTCTTATCGGCCCAATTGAATAAACTAAGCTCAAAATACATACCCGGAGTTGAGCTAAATTTTGATGTGAACTCTTATAATGATTATCAAACAGGAACAGCACAGGGAAGAACGCAGGTGGCTATCGGAGTCAAAAAGCAACTGTTTAATGAGCGGTTATCGGTTCAGTTAGGGGGCAACGTTGATGTGGAAGGTGAAAGGACTAAACAAAACTCGGCAAGCAATATCACCAGTGATGTGGCCGTAGAATACAAACTGACTACAGATGGCAGATTCCTTTTGAAAGGCTTCAGACAAAATCTGTATGAAGGCGCTATCGAAGGACAATTGGTGGAGACAGGTTTCGGTGTGGTTTATAAACATGATTTCAATAAATGGAAAGAGTTTTTTAAGGCACAGAGTAAGAAAAGTAGCGTACTGAAAAAATGAAAAAGTAATGAAGCGATCCATACAACCAAAATATTTCCTCGTCCTGATCTATCTGCTTTTGACGGCTTGTAGTGGCTTGAATCGTCTGCCCAAGGGCCAGAAGTTGTATACAGGGGCTTCGGTGAAACTGGAAACTTCAGATAAAGTTAATAAAAAATCCATTACAGCCATTGCATCGGCTGCTTTGCTTCCTGCACCGAATAAGAGCTTCCTGGGCATGCGTTCTAAATTATGGAAGTATGAGACGGCCGGGGATGATCCCAAAACCGGTATTAAAAAGTGGATGAAACGGACAGGGGATGCCCCAGTATTGATCAGTAATGTCAAGCCTGAGGTTACCGCTAAGATCATTGATGCCAGGATGTTCAATATCGGGATTTTCAATAGCCATACTGAATTCAAAATCGTAGAATATAAACATACTGCCAAAGTAATTTACACCAGTCACATTCAGAAGCCCTTTACCATAAAAGCCATTACGTATTCGATTACGGATGATAGCTTGAAGCATACGATCCTTTCAGAACAGGATAAATCGTTGATCAAGCCCGGCATAGATTATAATCTCGATCTACTGAAAACCGAAAGGATCCGCATTGATGCTTTGCTGAAAAACAAGGGGTACTTTTACTTTAATCCTGATTATTTGGTTTTTAAAGCAGATACTTCGGGTGCGGATCACACCATCTCCTTCAGGCTTTCTTTGAAAGACAGTGTGCCGAAAAACGCCCTGACTGTTTATCGGATCAACAATGTATTTATTAATCAGGATTATTCACTGGAAGAAGAAGTGGCTGACACGATGAAATCGACCTTCAGGTATCAGGGCAATACATTTATGGGCAAAGAAAATGAAATGAACATCAGACCGGCAGTCATTTTAAGATCGGTTTATCTGAAGAAAAACGAGATCTATTCGAGACTGAATCATACCATCACCTTGAATAGGTTGATGTCGATGGGTAATTTTAAATTTGTACAGTTGAAGTTTTCGGATAGCGATACGACAGCACCTGGTTATTTAGATGCGACCATCCTGATGACCACAATGCCCAATCACACTTTTGGGGCTGAAATGGATCTTATCTCGAAATCAAATAATTATACCGGCCCACGATTGAATATCAGCTTCCTGAACCGGAACACCTTCAGTGGGGCTGAATTGTTAAATGTGCATATGGCCGGATCGTTTGAGGCACAGCTGAGCGGAAACCAGAAGAACCTTTACTCCTACTCTTTGAACCCACAGGTTGAGTTGTCCTTTCCACGATTTATCACCCCGTTTAATCTTCGCAGAACAAACAGCATCTATATTCCGAAGACTGTATTTTCAATTTCTTATAACTATCTGAAGAGGGTGAACTATTTCGATATGCGCACTTTCCAGTTCACGTATGGTTTCAGATGGAAAGAAAATATCCGGAAAGAACATGAACTGAATCCGATCAGTGTAAGTTATACTTCGCTGACTAACCAGTCGCAGACATTCCAAAAACTGCTGGATTCCCTCCCGTTTCTGAAGAAAAGCTATGAGGAACAATTTATCGCCGGGGGGAATTACTCGTTCACTTATAACGAACAGGTTTCTCCGGGTAAGAAGATGCAATATTACTTACACTTAACCGCTGAGACGGCCGGGAACATGTTTTCGTTGGTGAAAGCCATAAGCGGTCAAAAGCCGGCATCAGACAACCCTGCAAGAGTGATTGGATCTATTTATTCGCAATTTGCCAAAGCGAGTGTGGATGCACGGGGATATTATAATTTTAGTGAACAAAACAAACTGGCCTTTAGGTTTTTTGCAGGAGTGGCAATGCCTTTCGGGAACTCTGCTATCATACCTTATTCCAGGCAGTTTTTCAGTGGCGGGCCTAACAGCATAAGAGCTTTTCAGATTAACTCTGTCGGGCCGGGGACCTTCTATCAGGATATCAGTACCAGGGGTTTGTTGCAGTTGGGTGGGGATATCAAACTGGAGCTGAACGGGGAGTATCGTTTTAATATTTATCGGTTTCTAAAAGGGGCTATGTTTGTAGATGCTGGTAATGTCTGGCTGGAAAAGTCAAGCCCGGCCAATACGGGGAGTCCTTTTATGTTTTCTACTTTCACAAAGCAGTTGGCCGTAGGAGCTGGGGTTGGACTGAGGGTGGATGTTTCCTTTTTCATCCTGCGTTTTGATCTGGCCACACCACTTAGAAAGCCATGGTTGACAGATCATAATTGGGTGATCAATCAGATAGATTTTGGAAACTCGCGATGGAGAAAAGATAATTTGATTTTGAATATTGCCATTGGGTATCCGTTCTAAGATGGCTATCCTTCAAGTTGTTTTTTATCGGCCTTGGTGCCGGTAAAGGTTGTTTGTGTTGTGTTGAGATCTTTCCAGATTGCTTTGTTGAGTATTCTTTCCTGTGCCTGGAAAAACGCTGCTTCATCCTGAATGCGGACCAGCTTTTGATAGATCTTTTCGCTCTCTTCAAACAGATAGGAAAAGAAGCCCCAGTAGTCTTTCATTCGGCAGAAAAGGAAATGAGGGGATTTGGAATCATTCTTCAGTTCAGCCATCAACACACTGTTGAAATGAATGAACCGGTTACGCTGTTCATCAGCAGAGGGAAGCAGGAGGCCTTTGATTTGCTCTGCAATGAATGGATTGGCAAAGACGCCTCTGCCGATCATAAAACTGGTTATTGAGGGGAATCGTTTTGAAATGCGTTGGAAATCTGACAAGGAAAAAATATCTCCGTTGTAAATTACCGGATGGCTGATGAGTTGCATGGCTGATTCGAAACGGTCGGCATCGGCCCTGACTTCATATTGCTCAATGCCAATGCGGGGATGGATGGTAACGGCTTCAAGAGGAAACTGATTCAATACCTCTATCACGGGATAGACTTCATCGGGATGGTTGCGACCCAGCCTTATTTTAACACTCAGACGTTGAGAAATATTCGGGATAACGGAAGAAAGAATCTTTTCAATGAGTTCGGGATGCGGAAGAAGTCCTGAACCTCGTTGTTTGGTTGCAATGGATTTCTTGGGACAACCCATGTTCAGGTTGACACGATCGTAGCCCAGTTCTGACAAAGCATTGGCCATGTTGATAAATAGCTGTGGTTCATTACCCAGGATCTGAGGGATGACTTTTAGCCGGATGTTTTTAGCTGGAATCAAGTCATGAAGTCTTCGGGGATTGATCCTTTCTGCAGGTGCAAGTGAGATAAAAGGTGCAATCGACTCATCGTACCCATCAAAACACCCGGCAAGAGCATTGCGGAACGCTGCTTCGGTATAACCGTGAAGGGGGGCTAATATGATGGTCGGTTGTTGTGACATGACCGGACAAAGATAGGTAATCGCTTCTAAATAATATTTTCAATGTCTCCCCATGGAATTCCAACGTAACAAAAAATCAAACATTGTGTTCTTTTTTATACATTTGAAAACGATAAAGGTGCTATGGTAAAACAAGGTCGGTTTTAAGTATTGATGTACCGTTATATTCAAGATCAAAAAAAAACTTTACCTTTGCGGCTCTTTGCATTAAAATAAACAGGAAATGATAAAAAAAGTACTGGTTGCTAATAGAGGTGAAATTGCAGTACGCATCATGCGTAGTTGCCGGGAGATGGGAATCAAAACGGTTGCAGTTTTCTCAGAAGCAGATAGATCTTCTATGCATGTCCGCTATGCCGATGAGGCATATTATATCGGAGCTGCACCATCGACCGAAAGTTATCTGAATATCGATAAGATAATAGATGTAGCTAAAAAAACAGGTGCGGACGCCATTCATCCGGGTTATGGTTTTCTAAGTGAGAAAGCTTCATTTTCTGAAAGATGTGAGAAAGAAGGGATTATTTTTATCGGCCCAACCGCTCTTGCTATTGCGACTATGGGTGATAAAATTACTGCCCGTAAAACAATGATAGCAGCAGGTGTCCCTGTAGTACCGGGCACAACCGATAAAGTAACCAGCGAAAAAGAGGCCATGGCGGCAATAAAAGAGATCGGTCTTCCAGTAATGATTAAAGCTTCTGCCGGTGGTGGAGGCAAAGGGATGCGGCTGGTAAAAAAAGAGAAGGATATTGTTGGCTCATTACGCGCTGCCCGTTCTGAAGCAGCTTCATCATTTGGTGATGATGCCGTTTACATTGAAAAATACATTGACTCTCCACACCATATTGAATTTCAAATACTGGCAGATAAACACGGCAACACGGTTCATCTCTTTGAACGTGAGTGTTCAGTCCAACGCCGGCACCAGAAAGTAGTTGAAGAGACGCCATCACCCATTATGACTCAGGCAAAAAGATTAGAGATGGGCAATGCAGCGGTTGCTGCTGCTAAGGCTGTAAACTATTCCGGAGCTGGTACGATTGAATTTATCGTTGATGATAACCTGAACTATTATTTTCTTGAGATGAATACCCGTCTTCAGGTAGAGCATCCAATCACAGAACGTGTTGTGGGTGTGGATCTTGTTAAAGAGCAGATTAACATCGCCAATGACATGGTACTATCTTTTAAGCAGGAAGATCTACGTCAACATGGTCACGCCATTGAATGTCGGATCTATGCTGAAGATGCAGAGAATAATTTCATGCCTAATCCTGGTTTAATCAAGCACCTTACGGAGCCTTATGGTTTTGGTGTGCGTTGCGACGGTTATGTTTATGAAGGATATACTATCCCGATATATTATGATTCGATGATTGCCAAACTGATCGTTTGGGGTGATAACAGGGATGAAGCCATCGAAAGGATGAAACGCGCCTTGTTTGAATATAAAATTACCGGTGTAAAGACTTCGATTCGTTTTCTTTCCCGTATCATGGATGCTCCTGATTTCAAAAGTGGAAGGTATAATACGCATTTCATTGAGAATAATCTTCCTTTCCTGTTGGCAGAAGGTGACTTTGACGGAAAAAGCGCTCAGCTATATGAAGATGTGGCAGTGATGGTTGCTTTTTTTGATTACAAGTCACGCATGACGGAAAAGAGTTCAAGATGGGCTCCGTTGAAATCAAGCATCTGGAAACATATCGGTCGTAGGAAAGCGAATACTGAAATGTAATTTTAGAAAGAATCTATTAAACTATTTCTTTAAGAGGAGAAACATATGTCGTTGGAATTTTCAATTGATGGACGTAAACCTGAGGTCAAACTGCTTGAATCGAATGGTTCACAGGTTAAATTATCAATAGATGGCAGAATCTATGATGCTGATATTGTACAGTTTGGTAATGGGCTTTATTCTATTATAATAGATGGACAGTCGTATTCGATCGAAATGATTGAAGGTGACACCCCAAAACATTATGTCCTCAATACCTTTTACAAGAGTTTTAATGTTGAAATTATTGATGCGGAAAAACGTTATCAACGCAGCAGACAAAAGGGATCAGCTATGGGAGGAGAGAATAATATCTCGTCGCCAATGCCGGGAAAAGTGGTGAGTATCCCTGTCAAAGTAGGCCAGCTCGTTGAAGTCGGTCAGCCTGTTGTCATCATTTCAGCCATGAAAATGGAAAGTGAAATCAAAGTTAAAAACGCAGGTAAGGTTAAAGAGATTCGCGTGAAGGAAGGTGCCGTAGTAGATGCACATCAGGTTTTAATGATCATTGAATAATAACTTCTTAAGATATCAGGATGTCGACACTGGAAGAAAAATATAAGAAACTTGAAGAATTAAACCGTCAGGCAGAAATGGGTGGCGGTGAGGAACGTATAAGAAAACATCATGCCTCAGGTCGCAAGACTGCTCGCGAACGAATCGAACTTTTACTTGACCCCGGTACTTTTACAGAACTGGATAAGTTTGTTGTCCATCGTTCACACGACTTCGGTATCGACAAGGAAAAGATTCTCGGCGACGGTATGGTGACCGGGTATGGAAAGATAGATGGTCGTCTGGTTTATGTCCATGCGCAGGATTTCACTGTTTTTGGTGGATCAATGAGCAGGGCTAATGCTGATAAGGTTGTTAAAGTAATGGATCTGGCAATAAAAATGGGAGCGCCTGTCATTGGATTGAACGATTCGGGTGGTGCACGTATACAGGCCGGCGTTCGAAGTCTGGCAGGCTATGCCGATATCTTCTACAGGAATGTAAAGGCTTCGGGTGTTGTCCCCCAGTTATCTGCAATTTTGGGTCCTTGTGCAGGCGGTGCCGTTTACTCGCCGGCTATCACTGATTTTATTCTCATGACGAAGGAAAACAGTTATATGTTTATCACCGGTCCTGATGTTGTAAAAACTGTGACGCATGAAGATGTTACTAAGGATGAGCTTGGTGGCGCAATGACACACAACGAGAAGAGTGGTGTTGCACATTGTGTTGCTGAAGACGATGACCAGGCCATCATGATGCTGCGCGAGCTGTTGAGCTTTATGCCCAGCAACAACATGGAAGACCCCCCTATTCAACCCAACGACGATCCTATCGACAGGGCAGATGAGATGCTGCAGACATTGGTTCCCAATGATCCCAATAAACCCTACGACATGAAAGAACTCATCTTCAATGTAGTAGATAATCATAACTTCTTCGAAATCATGCCTTTCTATGCACAGAATATCATCATAGGCTTTGCCCGTTTTGATGGTCATGCTGTGGGTATTGTTGCCAATCAGCCCGAATACCTGGCAGGTGTGTTGGATATCAATGCTTCTGTTAAGGCTGCCCGCTTCGTTCGTTTCTGTGATGCTTTCAATATTCCGATCATCACATTTGAAGATGTTCCGGGTTTCCTTCCTGGTACTTTCCAGGAATACAGTGGAATTATCCGTCATGGAGCCAAGCTGTTGTATGCATTCTGTGAAGCAACTGTTCCAAAGATCACGATCATTACAAGGAAAGCATATGGTGGGGCTTATTGCGTGATGTCGAGCAAACACATTGGTGCCGATGTGAATTACGCATACCCGACTGCAGAAATAGCAGTTATGGGACCCGATGGAGCTGTAAGTATTTTACATAAGAATCTAAGTCTGGAACAAAAGGCGGATAAGGTGGAAGAGTATCGTGAAGCCTTTGCCAATCCTTACAAGGCTGCCGAATTGGGATATGTGGATGAAGTGATTTACCCCCGTGAGACACGTTTTAAAATAATACAAGCACTGGAAATGACACGCAACAAGAGTGTTTCAAATCCGGCACGCAAGCATGGAAATATTCCTCTTTAATCAGGAATCATAACTATCTTTGTGCTTTCATCAGCTGAAAGATCTTATGAAATCAGTCATACTATTAATTATTAAAGGGATTGTAAGGTTACTTACAGGACTTGGCTTTTTCATCCTCACGCTAATACTCCTTTTCGTGATGCTTTATCTGTGGGCTCCTGTATACAGGTTTAGTCAACCCGTGCCCTTCAGCGGATCAAAATTGTATAATCCATATGCCACGATGGATAGTAACAACTGGCGCAAGGCAAACTTCCACATGCATTCACGCATGGCAGGAGGGGTTACAGACGGGAGACTGAATACCAGCCAGGCTATTTACGATAAGTACCTGAAAATGGGATACGATGTATTCTCTATTTCAGACTACATGCGCGTCAATAGTTACAGGCAGGAACCACAACCTTATATTCCGGCCTATGAACACGGTTATGGAATTTGGAAAAACCATCAGCTTTGTATCGGATCAAAAGGGGTCTCTTTTCTTGATTTTCCTTTTGGACAGACCCTCAACGATAAGCAGTATGTAATAGATATACTGAAAAAGAAAAATGAGATCGTTACAATAGCTCATCCTGAATTCAGAAAAGGGTATTCACCTGATGATTTCCGTTATCTGCGTAACTACGATTTGCTGGAAGCATTGAATCATTACCGTTTTTCGATGCATCAGTGGGATGCAGCACTCTCATCGGGCTATCCGGCATATATCCTAGCATCTGATGATGCTCACGATATTACGCAGCCAGGGGAAGTAGGACGTTGCGTAACTTTTATCAATGCGCCATCAACTGAACCGGAAGAAGTCATTTCTAACCTCAAAGCTGGTAATGCCTATGGTGTCAGTGTAGGCCGTTACGAAAATGAAACACTGGACAGTATTGCTGTTTCCGCAAGGAATATCCCTAAAGTGAGAACAGTTATAGTTCGCAATGATTCGTTGTTTGTCACTGTTAGTCAGAAGGCCGAAGCATTTCGATTTGTCTCTCAGAATGGAAAACTGAGGGCTTCGGTTAGTAATAAAACAAAAGCTGCCTATCCTATCAGTAAGACTGATCCCTATATTCGGACAGAAATTCTGTTTGCTGGAAAACATGTTGCAGACAGCATCACCATCTATTTGAATCCTATTTATCGTTACAATGGTTCTATACCTGTCAGACCGGCAGCTCCTGTAATTAATGCCCTACCAACGCTTCTATATCGCATTCTTAGTTTTTGTACCTTGATTTTCATTGTTATAAATATCTATACATTCAGAAGAAGGGTAATAAAGAAAAGATATAATGGGATTTGAGAATAACAGGATAACAAGACTGGTTATTTGGATCATCGTCATTGCTACGATTTGTCGTCTCTTCATCGCATACATACTTGAGTTGGGAAATGACGAAGTCTATTACCTGACCTATGCCTATTTACCTGATCTGAGTCACTTTGATCATCCACCCATGGTTGGGTGGGTCATTCAATTGTTTACTCTGAATTTTACTTTCAACAAAGAGCTTTTTATAAGGCTTGGTCCCGTTTTATTGAGCGCAGGATGTAGTTGGATCATCTACCGGATTGGCTGTATGATAAGGGATGAACTAACTGGTTTGTATGCTGTTGTAATGTTTACTACATCTATCTATGCATCTGTCATTGCAGGCATTTTCATACTACCGGATGCACCACAGCTTTTCTTCTGGCTTGCCGGGCTTTATTTTTTATTGAAAGTACTGCCTGACCCTTCTCAGGTATCGAATCGAAAGGGACTTTATTGGGCAGGCCTTTTTATTGGATTGGCCATGTTGTCTAAATATACCAGCGTCTTTTTATGGGTGGGAGCTGTTTCATTTATTGTTTTTTATAAAAGACAATGGCTTTCAAATAAGGAGCTGTATATCAGCATACTGATCTCTTTCATTCTCTTCATCCCAGTGTTAATATGGAACTTTGACAATAAGTTCATCAGTTTTTTGTTTCATTCTGAGCGTGTTGCTGTTTCGGATAATGGAATCAGACCGGATTATTTCTTCACTGAACTGATTGGAGAGATAACCTATAACAACCCATTTGTCTTTTTAATGATTGTGATGGCTTTGATTGCCATTATCAGAAAGCGTCATTTTTTAGGCAGGGATCATAAGAAATTGTTATTGTTTACTGCCGTTCCGGTTATCTTACTTTTCCTGGCGTTTTCCCTGTTTCGCAGGACACTCCCACATTGGACCGGTCCGGCCTATACAACACTCATTCTGATTGCTGCTTGCTGGCAACGCGAAAGAATCGTCCGGTCAAAGTTCTTCAAGCCCTTTCCTGTACATGTAGGTTTATCCATGATCTTAATGATTTTAGTTGCTTTCTTAGGGGTTGGCCAGGTTACACAGGGGTGGTTTGATAATCCCGGGAAACCTGTAGCCAGTGAATTGGGTAAAAACGATGTCACACTCGATCTCTATGGATGGCAACAGATTGGCGAAAAGTTCAAAGTTGTTAAAGCCCGGACAGAAAACAATGGGCTGATCATGAAGGATGCCCCGTTTATAAGCTGGCGTTGGTTTCCTGCAGCCAATATCGATTTCTATATTGCACGACCGATGGGGCTGAAAGTCCTTGCACTTGGAAAATTTGAAGAGATTCACAAATATGCCTGGCTAAATAAAGACCGAGGTGGTTTTCATACCGGAATGGATGCCTGGTTTGTTTGTACAAGCCGTGATTATAAAAATCCTGCAGAGCTATACAAAAGCTGTTTTGATTCGATAAAAATCGTCGATACTTTACCTGTATACAGGGGCGGAAAGCATGTGATGAATGCCTTCGTTTATCGTTTGAAATCTCTCAAACCCAATGCTGAAAAGGCTTTTGGCCTAGACAAATTAATATTAAATAATTATTAATATTTTCTTACTTTTTTCTTGTTTGGTGTTTATTCTCCGTCTATATTTGGCTATCAAGAATGACCGCTAAAAATAAACCACAATGAACAGAATAAGTATTGAAAAAGACGTCTACATTCCAATGCCCGTTACCATCGTAGGAGCAAATGTTGAGGGAAAGCCGAACTTCATGACTGCTGTATGGGTAAGCCGGGTAAATTCAAATCCCCCTATGATTGCTGTTGCGATAGGAAAAGAACATTATACTTCTAAAGGGATCTTTGAGAATAACACATTTAGTATTAATATTCCTGCACAGGATTTATTAGTTGAGACCGATTATTGCGGCCTGATCTCAGGCAAAGAACGCGATAAATCACAACTGTTTGATTTCTGTTACGGAGTTACAGGAACTGCACCCATGATCAGGGATTGCCCTATCAGCATGGAGTGTAAATTGGTTCAGACAGTTGACCTGCCCGACAACACCCTCTTCATTGGAGAAATTGTTCGTGTAGCTGCTTTTGACGTTTTCCTGAGGGGTGGTAGCCCGGATTACAAAAAGATACATCCTTTAATCATGACCATGCCCGATAGTAATTACTGGGGGCTTGGTTCACATGTTGGGGATGCCCACAAGGTTGGAAAGTTTATGAAAGTAAACGTTTAACCTTAAATGTTTTTAAAATAAAATGCTGGTGTATAAAGCTGGTGCAGATTTTAAATCTGCACCAGCTTTATACACCAGCATTTTATTAGACTATATCATCTTCCTGGGATCGACCCATTGTGTGAATTGTTCATCAGTAACCAGATCAAGTGCAATGGCTGCCTGACGAAGCGATGTTCCTTCCTTATGCGCTTTCTTCGCAATCTTTGCAGCATTTTCATACCCGATATGCGTATTGAGAGCAGTTACAAGCATCAATGAATTTTCAAGATTCTTCTTTATGTTTTGATCATTGGCCAGAATACCAACTACACAATTGTCCGTGAAAGAAACACAAGCATCACCTATCAGGCGTGCTGCCATCAGGAAGTTATAGATGATAACAGGCTTGAAGACATTCAATTGAAAATGACCATGAGTTCCACCCATCGTAATAGCTGCATCGCAACCAATCACCTGTGCACATACCATTGTGAGTGCCTCATTTTGTGTTGGATTAACCTTACCAGGCATAATTGAAGATCCGGGTTCATTCTCGGGAAGTTGTAATTCACCGATTCCACAACGGGGTCCTGAACCCAGTAAACGGATATCATTGCCAATCTTCATCAGACTGACTGCAATTCTTTTCAGCGCTCCCGATGCTTCTACCAATGCATCATGAGTAGATAAGGCTTCAAACTTATTTGGGGCCGTTATAAAGGGGTATCCGGTCAGCTTGGCTATATTCTCTGCAACCCTGACATCATAGCCCTTAGGCGTGTTAATGCCAGTTCCTACCGCTGTCCCACCAAGAGCAAGTTCTGCAAGATGTGGAAGTGTATTATTGAGCGCTACCAGTCCATGGTCAAGTTGTGAAACATATCCTGAAAACTCCTGTCCAAGCGTGAGCGGAGTAGCATCCATCAGATGGGTACGGCCAATCTTGACGATATCCATGAAAGCGCCAGATTTGACTGCCAGAGCATCACGCAAAAGCTTTACCCCGGGAATCGTTACTTCCATCAACAACTTGTAGGCTGCAATATGCATTGCTGTTGGAAAAGTGTCGTTTGAAGATTGTGACTTATTGGCATCATCATTTGGATGCACAGGACTCTTCCCTTCACCCAGAACACCTCCTGCCAATACATGTGCGCGGTTTGAAATCACCTCGTTGACATTCATGTTACTCTGTGTACCCGAACCGGTTTGCCAGACTACCAATGGAAACTGGTTATCCAAAGCACCTGTGAGTATTTCATCACATACCTGAGAAATAAGATCCGATTTCTCTTTAGACATTACGCCTAACTCGAAATTAGTGATAGCAGCTGCCTTCTTCAGATAGGCGAAAGCATGTATGATCTGGATAGGCATATAGCCTTCACCGATCTTAAAGTTGTCCTTTGATCGTTGAGTTTGCGCCCCCCAGTAAATATCTGCAGGTACCTCAACATTTCCCATCGTGTCTTTTTCAATGCGGACTTTCATCTTTGCTTTTTTTAAAAGTTATATAATCAGAATAACTTGTCTGCTAAATTGGCCGGATCGGCCCAGACTGCTTTGTATTTATTAATAATAATCGGACGTTTTAACAGCTTAGGATTTTCAATTATGATTTGAATCCATTCTTCGTCAGAAAATATTTTCCCTTTTAGCTGTTGCTTAAAATACTCCTCTTGTGTGCGAACCAGTTCAAAGGGTTTTACATTTAAGCGTTGTAAAATTTGATGCATAGAATCTGCCGTGAGTCCTGTTTTAAGATAATCAATGATTTCGAACTCCCCACCTTTGGCTTTTAAATAATCAAGTCCGGCTCGTGATTTACTACATCTGGGATTATGAAATATTTTTATCATGTCTACTTAATTAATAAAATTGATTAACCCCCAAACTCCATTAGGAATGATTTTATAAATCCCTGGATGTCCCCATCAAGCACACCTTGTGTATTGGATGTTTCATAACCAGTACGGACATCCTTAACAAGTTTATAAGGATGCAAGGTATAGGACCTTATCTGTGACCCCCATTCAATTTTTTTCTTGTTGCCTTCAATTACAGCTTGTTTTTCCTTGCGTTTACGAATCTCTATTTCGTAAAGCTGTGATTTAAGCATTTGGATGGCCTTTTCACGATTCTGCATTTGTGACCGGGTCTCTTGGCATTCGACAACGATTCCTGATGGTTCATGTCGTAACCTTACCGCAGTTTCTACTTTATTTACATTCTGTCCACCGGGTCCACTGGAACGGAAAGTGTCCCAGGTAAAGTCTGATGCACTGACTTCAATGTTGATATTATCATCCACTACCGGATAAACATAGACCGATGCAAATGAGGTATGCCTTCTTGCCTGTGAGTCGAATGGAGAGATCCTTACAAGACGATGAACGCCATTTTCTCCCTTCAGGTATCCGAAAGCATAGTCGCCCTCGAACTCGAGTGTAACGCTTTTTATTCCGGCAGTCTCGCCTTCCTGTAAATCAAGTTCTTTGACTTTGTAATTATTGCGCTCTCCATAACGGATATACATTCTCATCAGCATTTCAACCCAGTCCTGACTTTCTGTACCCCCTGCACCAGAATTGATGTTGACGATACATCCAAGTTTATCTTCTTCATTACTGAGCATATTGCGAAACTCAAGGGCCTCAATCAATTCGAGTGTTTGAGCATATGACTGATCTACTTCTGCCTCGGTTGCTTCTTCTGCCTGGAAAAACTCAAAAAGGACTATCAGATCTTCATAAGCGCTCGTTGCACCTGCGAAGTCATCAGTCCATCGTTTTTCTTCCTGAATACCTTTCATCGTCAGCTCTGCCTTTTTAGGATCATTCCAAAAGTCAGCTGCCTGCGTAATTTCTACTTGTTCTTCAATCTTTTTTAACCGGCTATCAATGTCAAAGATACCTCCTTAAGGCATCTATCCTTTTACCTAATTCTTTGATTGCGTCCTGGTTGACCATTATTTGTTTCGTTTATTTAATTCCTGAAATATTAAGTTTTCTTCAAAGCCTTTCGATGCTAAATAGGAAAAAACTTTCTGTTTTACGACTCTTTCATCATCAACTGATGTTAGCGTTCGGAGTTTGGCTGCTAACAGTTCTCCGAGACATTTCATATATTGTTCCTGGTCAATGCTATCGAGTGCCTGGGTGATCAATGTTTCAGCGACACCCTTACTGCGAAGTCCTGCCCTGATTTTCATCTTACCCCAACGAAGAACTCGAAATTTGCTTCCTGCATAAGTGGTAGCAAATCTTTCGTCGTTGAGAAATCCTTCCTCTTCCAGCTTTTCAATTACCAGATCAGTTTGTTCGCGACTAAGTCCAAACGAACGCAACCGAATCATAACTTCACTCTTGCACCGTTCCTGATAGGCACAAAACGAACGCGCCTTTACCAAAGCAATGGTAGGGTCGTTTAACGGTATTACAGATCTTTGTTTATCTGATCTGCGTATAGCCATTATTGGAAAGTTACAAGTTCAAAATCAAAAACCAACACTGAATTGGCTGGGATAACTCCTGATACAACATTACCATAACCTAAACCTGAAGGAATAATCAGTTCACCTTTTCCTCCTTTACCAAACTGCGTTAACCCTTCGGCAAAACCTTTTATTAGGTTTGTCATAACAAATTGTGCCGGTTGTTCACTTAATTCATAGGAAGAATCAAATTGAGCACCAAGTTTAGTTCCATCAAGTACATATCCACGATACTTAACGTATACTGTTGAGGTAGAAATAGGTCGGGTTGAATCACCCACAGCGGTTACGACATAATAAAGTCCTGATCCGGTATGCTTAGCAGTCAGGTTATTAGCTTGGATGTAAGCAAGAATAATTTTATTGTCAATTGCACCCTCATTATTGTCTTTCTTGCAACCTGCAAAAGCAATTAATAAGGTGATCAGTAGTAAGCTAAGTTTTTTCATCTGAGATAATTGATTTAAATACAGTAGGGAGCAAAGCTACAAAAAAAATGCCTTATTCAATAAACGTGTAACCAAAGATGGAGTCCCTATTCCTGCCTTTTCATTGATAATTTCTAATCTTTTAACATATGGCAGTTGACTTGAATTGGGGTCGATTAAAAACATGGGTGCCTTATCGGGAACAAATCCTATCAGACTTGCTGCCGGGTATACATTTAATGATGTTCCTATTACAATGAAAATGTCTGCCAGTGCAGTCATTTGCGTAGCAATTTCAATCATTGGAACCGCTTCTCCGAACCATACAATATGAGGTCTTAACTGAGAACCTTTTTCACATTTATCTCCCATTTTAAGCTCCCACCCTTCCAACTCATAAACCAATTCATCATCCAGAGTTGACCTGACTTTCTTTAATTCACCGTGGAGATGGAGAACTTTAGAAGAACCGGAACGTTCATGTAAATCGTCGACATTCTGAGTGATAATCTGGACATCATATTGTTCTTCCAACCTAACCAATGCTTTATGGGCTGCATTCGGCTCAGCCAGAATCAACTGCTTGCGCCGTTCGTTATAAAAGTTAAGTACCAACTGAGGATTACGTTGCCATCCATCAAAAGTGGCAACGTCCTCAATTCGGTGTTCTTCCCACAGTCCACCACTATCGCGAAAGGTTTTTAATCCACTTTCAGCGCTAATTCCGGCACCAGTAAGGACAACTATTTTTTTCATTTTTTCTTAGAACAATTGCATTTCGTCCAGAACTTTCATGGTATTCCTGACTGACTCTGCCGATTCATTCAACATGCGCATTTCATCTTTATCCAGTTTCAGTTCGATGATTTCCTCAATCCCGTTGGCGCCCAGCTTTACAGGTACACCCAAATAAATATCCCTTAATCCATATTCTCCATTCAACAAGGTACAAACCGGGAAAATGGCTTTCTGATCATCTACTATGGCTTCAACCATTTGAGCTGCAGCAGCTCCGGGAGCATACCATGCCGAAGTACCCATCAGATTTACCAGTTCACCACCACCATTTCTGGTGCGTTGTACGATTCGTTCTATCTCTTCAGGATTCAGCAATTCTGGCAACGGAATCCCAGCAACAGAAGTATAACGGGGTAATGGAACCATAGTATCACCATGACTTCCAAGTAAAAGAGCATGAACATCTTTTGGAGAAACACCCAATGCGTCAGCTACAAATGCACGATAACGACCTGTATCAAGTATCCCTGCCATTCCGAATACTTTATGAGAGTCCTTATGCGCTGCAAGATAAGCCGTATAAGTCATTACATCCAGTGGGTTGGAAACAATGATGATTATGGCCTCAGGGGAATGTTTTATCACTTTTTCAACCACATCTTTTACAATGGTTGCATTGGTCTTGATCAAATCATCACGACTCATCCCTGGTTTACGGGGAATCCCTGAAGTTATCACAACAATACCTGACCCTTTGGTACGCAAGTAATCATTTGTAACACCGATCATTCGTGTGTTAAAATGGAGAATAGATGATGTCTGCCAAATATCCAGCGCTTTGCCTTCTGCAACGCCTTCCTTGATATCCAGGAGAACAACTTCACGTGCTAAATCCTTTTGTGCTATAACGTTAGCAACAGTTGCTCCAACATTTCCTGCACCGATTACGGTAATCTTCTTCATAAAAAGGCATTTAAGTTATGTAATGTTTAAATTATCTCCAAAGTTATAAATTTCCAAAATATAACAAATGTTTTTGCATTTGGTTTTAGTTATTTACATTCATCTTCTATACATTGCGAATCGAGAACAGCGATGGTCGTCATGTTGACAATCTCTGTAACGGTACAACCCATTTGTAAAACATGAACCGATTTATTCAAACCCATCAAAACAGGTCCGATTGCTTCTGCTGCGTCCAATTCCTGCAACATTTTATAAGCTATGTTTGCAGAAGTCAATTCAGGAAAGATCAATGTGTTCACCTGTTCGCCAACAAGACTAGAGAAGGGGAAGTTTTCCTCAAGCATAATTTTGTTGAGTGCAAAGTTTGCCTGCATCTCACCATCAACAATCAATTCAGGGTGCTCACGATGAAGTATTTCTACCGCTGCGGTTACTTTTGAAGGGATTTCACCTGTTGCTGAACCAAAATTAGAAAACGAAAGCATGGCTATACGTGGTTTGATATTGAACTCTTTGACCATACGTGCGGCTTGAAGGGTAATTTCAACCAGATCGTCTACATTTGGATTAATGTTCACCGTTGCATCGGCCATGAATAACGTTCCTTTTTTAGTGTTCAGAATATACATTCCCGACACTTTATTAACACCTTTGTGTCTTCCGATGATATGGAGAGCCGGGCGAATTGTTTCGGGATAACTTGCCGTTAACCCTGAAATCATAGTATCGGCATAACCTTTTTCGACGAGCATTGCTCCAAAATAATTAGCCTGCCTGATCCGCTCCCTTGCCATTTTTATCGTAATCCCTTTCCTTTGCCGTTTCTGATAGTATAACTCTACAAATTCATGTCGCATGTTTCTCATCTGATCACTTCTGTAATCAATGATCTCAATTCCATCCAGCGATAGGTCATACTCCTTGATCATAGCGTGAATTTTAGCTTCATTTCCCAACAAAATAGGAATAGCCAGATGCTCATCTATAATTATTTCTGCAGCTTTCAGAATCTTATAATTCTCACCTTCTGCAAATACAATACGCTTAGGATTAGCACGGGCACGGTCTTTAATCTGGCTAATGAAAGGATTAACAAGCCCTAATCGTTTGTTTAATTCAAGATTATAAGCATCCCAATCTGTAATCGTCTTGCGTGCAACACCCGAGTCAATTGCTGCACGGGCTACTGCCGGAGCTATATGAGTAATAAGACGAGGGTCAGAAGGTTTGGGAATGATATAGTCCTTTCCAAATTTGATATTGGTAATATGATAGGCAAGGTTTACTTCTTCAGGGACAGGCGCTTTGGCAAGTTCAGCCAAAGCATAGACTGCAGCCAGTTTCATTTCTTCGTTGATTGCCTTAGCCCTTACATCTAAAGCACCTCTGAAAATATAGGGGAACCCCAGAACATTATTGACCTGGTTAGGATAGTCAGAACGTCCGGTAGCCATAATAATATCCTGACGGGTTGACGTGGCCAGTTCATAAGATATTTCAGGTGTCGGGTTTGCTAAAGCGAATACGATTGCATTGGGCGCCATAGTAAGCAACATTTCAGGAGTCAAAACACCCGCTACTGATAGTCCCAGAAACATATCTGCTCCGTTTACAGCTTCTTCAAGGGTATGAACAGGCCGGTTGGTTGCAAATATCTTTTTCATGGAATTCAGATCGGTCCTGTCAACATGAATGACTCCCTTGCTGTCGAGCATCACGATATTTTCCAAGCGGGCTCCCAATGCTACATAAAGTTTGCTGCATGAAATAGCTGCTGCACCTGCACCGTTTACGACAATTTTTACGTCTCCAATTTTTTTATCTGTAATTTCCAACGCATTGAGCAAACCAGCACTGGTAATAATAGCAGTACCATGCTGGTCATCATGCATTATCGGAATACTGAGCTCTTTTTTTAAACGTTCTTCGATAGCAAAACATTCAGGAGCCTTTATGTCTTCAAGGTTAATACCCCCAAAAGTGGGTGCAATAGCCTTAACGGTCTGACAAAACTTATCAATATCTTTCTCGTCTACTTCAATATCAAATACGTCAATATCAGCAAATATTTTAAACAACAATCCTTTTCCTTCCATAACAGGTTTTCCTGCTTCAGGACCAATATCACCAAGTCCAAGCACGGCAGTTCCATTTGAGATTACAGCAACCAGGTTTCCCTTGGCTGTATATTTGTAAACATCTTCAGGATTTGCTTTTATTTCAAGACAGGGTTCGGCAACGCCGGGAGAATATGCCAATGACAGATCGCTTTGTGAGCTGTGGGGTTTAGTGGGAATTACTTCAATTTTGCCAGGCCTTCCTGTAGAATGGTACTCCAAAGCATTTTTCCGTAATAATTCTTTATTCATAATCAAATAGTTAAGGGATAAATATGATGGGGTTAAATGAATTGTGAAGATACTTAATTTTCACGGTACTTATTTTTCATTTAAATAGAAAATTAGGAATAGTAAAATAGAACGTTGTACCCTCACCCTGATTTGACACCAACCACATTTCACCACCCAGCAATTCAGTCAGTTTCTTAGAAATAGATAACCCAAGTCCTGTCCCACCAAATTGACGCGTATAGGTTTCTTCTTCTTGCCGGAATCGTTCAAATATAAGCGATTGATTTTCTTTGGAAATACCAATTCCAGTATCCTGAACAAAAAACTGAAGTTTATCATCCAACTGTTGATATCCAAATTTAATAAATCCCTTTTTTGTGAACTTCATAGCATTCCCCAATAAGTTGTATAATATTTGCCTCAATCTTACTTCATCACAAACTATGGAACAACTTTTATCCACTATTTCCTTCTCAAGAATAAGTGTGATATTTTCTTTGTTCATCGCTATTTTACTGGCTTCATAAGAAACCAGTAAATCTTCAAGTAGTCGATGAAGGTTAAAACTTGTTTTGTTAATCGCCAATTGATTACTATCAATCCTGGCTATGTCGAGAATATCATTTATAATTGAAAGAAGGTGTTGGCCATTTGCCCTTATAATGTCTAGAAATCTTTTTCGCTCTTCTTTCGAAAATTCTTCTTCATCTAACAATTCAGAAAAACCGAGTATCCCATTCATGGGCGTACGAATTTCATGTGACATGTTCGATAAAAATGCAGTCTTCAATCGATCACTTTCTTCTGCTTTGACCAAGGCTGCCTGCACTTCCTGTAAACCTTTCTTTCGTGATATTGAAATGCTGATCTGATGGGAAACAAATTCTAACATTTCTAAATCCTTTTCCGTGTAAGCATCGGCATCATCATAATTTTGCAGAACAAAAGCGCCAATGACCTTTCCATTCTCATGCAGCGGTACACCCAACCAAATCTCACTATGGATACCCTTTGTGTCAATTTCTCCCTTTCTTATAAGTTCAAAACCTTCTTCTCTGGTTATGATAAGGGATTTGTTCTGCCTTATTAAATAAGCTGTTAATGATTTATGAGCAGGCCATCGATCAAGGGTTTCTTTTTGATCCGCATAATACTGAGAGGTAATCATATCTGTTTCCTCATCATAGGATACAAGGCGGAAATTGGTTGTATCTACCAACAAGCTCAATTGTTTCACAATGAAACCTGAAAATTCTTCAAGATCACTGGTTGTTAACACTGCTGAAGAAATCGAATAAAGTACTTTCTGGACGAGTTCGGCTCTTTTCCGTTCTGTAACATCCTGGAAAATCTCAAGTATCGCTTTTTCACCTTTAAAAATCATCCCGGTATAGCTGACCTCAAAAGTTTTACCATTGATCCCAACAGCTTCAATTACATTCGTTTTTCCAATATTAATTCCCTTAAGCAGTGGACACAACTCACACTGGGTTTTATCATCGCGATAAATCTTCCAACATTTTTTCCCTACAACATCAGATCCAAATAATCTTTGAAAGTTTTCATTTACAAATAAAATGTTTCCTTCCCCATCTACAATATCTATACCAAAGGGAATGGTTTTTAATAACGAATTAGTGAATTCGTAACTATCATTCAGCTCTGATTCTTTTCGTCTTTCATCCGTAACATCATTTATAACACAATGCGTCTGTTTAAAATCACCTGACAGGGTATGACCTATTTTGCCATCAAATGCAGCAATAATGATAGTTCCATCTTTTTTAACCATTTCAAATTCAGAATGCACCTTGCCCCATTCCTTGAATAAGGGAAATCGTACTTTAAAGGCCTCTGCATATCCGGGAGCCAGAAAATCACCGAACCATTTCCCGATAACTTCTTCCCGGCAATACCCCATTATTTCAAGCCAGGTGTCATTTACATTGAGGAAGTTACCGTTAAAATCCAGTGATTGATACCCAACAGGTGCATTGTCAAACAACATCTGAAAATGCTCTTCACTTTCTTTCAATGCGTTTTCAACAAGTTTGCGGTCAGTAATATCATGTGAGGTTCCAACAATCCATATTGGCTTACCATTTTCATCCCGAACCACTTCGCATTCATCATGAATATATCTGACTCCAACATCTGTCCGGATGATTGTATAATCAATGTTATAAAGTTTGCTTTCTTCCAATGCAGTCTCTACAGCCATGTCTAACCGGGTCAGATCATCCTGAGGTATACATTGTTTTACTTCTGACCAAAAAATCCGGTTGCCCGGAGCTACACCAAAGATATGATACATTTCCTCTGACCAATGAGATTCACCGGTAAGCAGGTTTTCTTCCCAGCTGCCAATATGTGCTATGCGCTGTGCTTCAGTATACTTCTTATTCGTTTTGGTTTGTATTATTTCAACTCGTTTACGCTCTTCAATTTCGGCCTCTAAATCTTCCATTAGATTTAGCACATTTTGTTTACTTTCCTCAAGTTTACTATATGATGCCTGAAGTTCTTTTTCCGCCCTTTTCCTTTCTACCAATTCAGATACCAAGTCTTTTGTTTTCTCCTTTACAAGTTTTTCTAGTCTTTCTTTCTCATCTAGCTTACGATCTTCCGATTCTTTTATTCTTAACATCGCTCTGACTTGTGCAATCAATTCAGATTCATCCAATGGTTTTGTCAGGAAACCATCGGCGCCCGCTTCTATTGCCTTGATTCGACCTTCACGGTCGGTGCGGGCTGCCGTCACCATCACGACAGGAATTGTTTTAAGTGATTCATTGCTTTTGATTATCCTGCAAACTTCATATCCATCCATAACGGGCATGACAATATCTAATAAAATCAAATCAGGCTTGTGTTTATGACAAAGTTCAATGCCTGTTTTACCTGATTGAGCAGTGATCAGTTGAGCCAAAGGGAAAGCCTCTTGCAATAAAGCATTTAAAACGATTAGATTGTCATAATTGTCGTCTATCGCCAATATTTTTACCTTCTTAGTTTCCATGAAGCCATTCATTTATAGTTAGTTCTAGCAATGTACTGTCAATCGGTTTTGAAATATAATCATCAAACCCATATGCCAGTAAATCTTCCCGGTCGCCATTCATTGCCCTTGCTGTCAAGGCAATTACCGGGATATGTTGAATGAGTTTATCTTTCTTAATCTCATTTAATACCTCCAGACCATCCATTCCGGGCAAAGAGACATCAAGGAGAATTAAATCGGGCAGTAACTTTTTTGCCTTTTCCAAACCTTGTAATCCGTCAAACGCTTCGATAATTTCATGATCACCTGTAAGTAAAGCTTTCACAGTTTCCATGTTATCCGGATTATCTTCAATGATCAGTATTGAAGCTTTTAACGTACTTATAACAAGGTTAGGATTTATTGTAATCTGTTTGGCGGTTTTCTCTTTTTGAGGCAAAACCATGTTTCTAATATGATTCAGCAATTCATTTCTTTTGATGTCCCCCTTTTGAATAAGCTGGAAAATATGATTACCCTGTAGAAAACTCAATTCTTCTTTTGTAACATGTTTAGCAGAAAGGATAAGTACCGGTATTTCGCTGGTCTGCTTAATTTTCCTGATCGAAGCAAGCACCTCAAAACCATCTACTTCCGGCATCATTAGATCAAGAATAATTGCATCCGGAATAAAGCTGTCTATGATTTCCAATGCTTCTTTTCCATTCTTGGCAATTTGAATCATGTATTCTTCTTCCAGCAGGATCTCTTTCATTTGAATAATCGTAACTTCGTTATCTTCAACCAGCAATATATTTTTCCCTTTTACGCTGCCCTGGTTTAATGTGATCTTGTTTTCATTTTTATTTTTGTAGGGTTGAGTTTTTTGTTTGTTTTCATCTGACTGGTAATAAGCTGGCATTGTAGGCAGTATAACCGTGAAAGTCGATCCTTTTTCTAGCTGACTTTCAACCTCAACACTGCCTTGCAGCATATTACTATATTTTTTGGCTATTGCCAAGCCGAGTCCTGTACCTCCATATATTCGAGATGCCCTACCATCCGCCTGCCTGAATTCATCAAATATATAACGGATATTATCTTTTGATATACCTATCCCTGTATCTTTAACTGAAACATATATACGTTCATTTTCAATAAACGCTGAGATTTCAACAGATCCTTTTGTAGTGAATTTTATAGCATTACCGATAACATTCTGAAAGATATGATGGACTTTTGAACTATCACTTACAATTGACGCGAGATCAGGACTAATATGATTGATCAGTGATATTCTTTTTTCAAAACTGATCGGCTCCAAAGAAGCCACTAAATCCTGCACCAAATCATAGACTGAAAAAACAGAATAGTTTACATCTTCCTTACCTGCCTCAATCCTTGAGAGGTCAAGAATATCATTGATTAACGAAAGTAATTGTTTACCGTTTTTCTCAATAATTCCAAGATACTTGAATTCGTCTTCCGGAATTTTCCCGTTCAGTCTCCTGTTCAAAACACCCGAAAGTGCGATCACAGAATTTAGGGGAGTCCTGAGTTCATGACTCATATTAGATAAGAAAGAACTTTTTAACTGGTTTGCCTCATCCAATTGTCGTTTTTGAAGTTCCAGTTCGATATTATATTCTTTTAATTCATTGGTTTGCATTAGCAACTCTGATGTTTTTTCCTCCAGCTCTTTGTTCTGATGATTCAACTTTTCCGAATAGCCTTTAATGGTGCGGAAAGCAAGAAGTCCATGAATACGTGCAGTCAAGGGTAACCAGAGTTCATTTATTAATTGCACAGCTTCTGAAGCATAATCAGTTAAACTTGCTAAAGAAATAATAGACACTACTTTATTGCCGTCAATTATTGGAATCGTAATTATTTCCCGGGGTCTGAAATTTCCGGTTACTGCCGGCATAGTGAAAACAGTATCTTCAGGAATCTGTGTGATCCTTACAATCTTCATTTCTGAAAGCGCCATCCCAAATTCTCCTTCTTTGGTATGATTAAAGAACGATTTACAATTTTCTTTGGCAAGCCCAATAGATGCATAATGTTCAAACAGAGTTTCATCCTCATTGAGAAAATAAATCGCACCAACCTGTGATCCTGTTTTGGTCATTAATAAGTTTAATAACACTTTGTTGAATGATTCCAGTTCATTTTCTTTCAGAATCAGCCCTGTTATCCAGGCTGCGTTTTCTTTAACCGAAAGCTCTTGCTCCACTTTCGCAGCCAAGCTATTGAAAGTCGAGGCTAAACGACCAATCTCACTTGCAGATTTATAATCGCTGCGAATCTTATAATTTTTCTGTCTGAATTGTTCTGCTACTAAAGTCAGCGAAAGAAGAGGATTGCGTATCCCTCTGATTAACAAATAACCGACAAGTATTGAAAGCATTAAAATCATGCCCATTAAAATCAGAAGTCTTGTAATTAAAATACCTCTGTCTTTTTGAGCAATGAAGAAAAAACTATCCGCTCTTGCTGATGAATAATTGATCATTACCTGGATATGATTCAACATTTTATTTATGTAAGGAGTATTCACTGTTCTAAAACGAGTATATTTTTCCTTGTCATTTCCATGTTGCCTCAAACCAATCAACATGTCTCTAAATGGTTTCCAGTCCCTGAATGAATTATAGGCTGAATCAATATCTGTTTTATCTCCCAGGTAACGGTCATTTATCACCTCGAATGACTTGTATACTTTCTTTTCGTAGTTATCTATCTGATGTGAAACTTCAATAATATTTGCCGGAGTTAGATTTTCATCCAGAACGATATCCTTCATCAACCATTGCATTTCAATGATATCTGCTTTAATATCACGGGTTGCCTTAGAAACTTGAAACGGGTGGTTATACAGGTCGCTTGTATTCTGCCATAAACTGTTGGACTGAATATAGGCTTGTACACCCACCACAATAACCAGCAAAATGATAATGCCAAGCCCCATAAATAGTCTTAGGCCAATTGATATGTCCCTTATTTTCATTCTATTATATTTTTTTTGTGTTCAATAATATTTAGATTGATCATGCTTAAACTTTTACAAATATGGTGGAAGGTGAAGCAAACTGTTTGAAGTTTCTATCCCCCCTCACGATTGCAATTTCTGCCTCACCGGTCAGCAAAAATCCTCCTGAATTTAATGAACGATAAAGTTTGTTCAAAATCTGTTTTTGGATAACCGGTTTGTAATAAAACAGAACATTACTACACATGATGATGTCAAAACCACCAAAAATACTGGATGGAGGTGCATCCGTTTTCTGATCCAGCAAATCATATCGTGAAAAGTCAATGTATTTTTTTATTTTATCACTGATTGTATATGATTGTCCCTGAATGGAAAAGTAAGAACTGATAAACCCTTGACTCGTATTTTGAATGTTTTTTTGATCGAAAACCCCTTTACGGGCATCTTCCAATTGCCGGATAGAAATATCTGTGGCAAATACCCTGAATGATATAGTAAGGTTATGTTCATGAATAAAATCATGTGCCAGCAAGGCTAATGAGTAAGCCTCCTGTCCGGCAGCACAACCAGCTGACCAGATCCTCACTTTGTTTGTATGAAGTGTATCCTTTTTATTGAATAATTTGGGGAAGACTATTTGTTTTAACAAAGCAAATGTTAATGGGTTACGAAAAAATTCACTATATGAATTGGTGAGCGAATCAATTAGCAATTCCGCTTCAGATGGGCTTTTGTCCAAAACATTCATGTATTCTTTTGTTGAATTACATGATGTATAAACCATCCTGTTTGCAATGGTGCTTTCCAGAAAAGAAGGGTCGTAAAATGAAACATTTAAAGAATATCGGTCATGCATGAAATGTAGAATATTGTCCATAACACAATGAGATTAAGTGTTTTCATACAATTTCCTGATCGAAATTGCTTTTGGGCAGAAAGCATTAAGCGATGAAATGAATGATGAAAAAGGCGACAAAGGATATTTACTCCGTGTCAAAGATATATAATTGAATTGATTTTTTTAAAAAAGCATAAGAAAACAGATAATTCAATTTCAATTATAGCAGATGCCCTCCAGCTACTTATATCTCCAATATTGGACATATATTCTCCCATTATCTTCACAAAATAGGGACATAACTCAAACATATCCCAGATTTTCCCGAAGCATTCTCCATCCTTTCCCCACGGAATCTCCACACCTTCTCCACCCTATATAAGGTGGAGTAAGGGTGGACAAGGGGTGGAGAAAGGGTGGAGATTCCGTGGAGAACCCCTACCTTTTAAATCTTTTACCCATGAGTATTGTCTGAGTCATATGACGCTTAAAGAAAAATGAACACTCTTTGAAAAAGCAGCGTTTATTCAGTGGGGGAAGAGGGATTTTCCTTATCCGGATTATAGAACCAAAAGGGAACTGCAAAATAAATAACTTCAAATAATATGAGTAGTTGAACAATCTTCCTTTTCATAGAGCCATAAAAATGTTATTTTTGCTCCTGTCAGAAATAAACAATTGATTAATGTACGAATATTTTGAAGGACGTTTTACCGAAATCAACCCGGCGTTTATAGTGGTTGATTGTCAGGGAGTGGGCTACTACCTGCACATATCACTCAACACATATGCAAAGCTCAAAGATCGTACACAGGGACGTGTTTTGTCGCACTATGTGGTAAGGGAAGATGCTCAGCTACTCTTCGGATTTGCTGATGAAAGTGAACGCAAACTCTTTAGGTTGCTGATTACTGTTTCTGGGATTGGTTCCAACACAGCCCGACTGATTCTATCCTCAATGACCCCTTCTGAAGTTAAACAGGCTATATCGGGTCGTGATGCAACCACTTTACAAAAGGTAAAGGGGATAGGCACCAAATCTGCACAACGCATCGTAATAGATCTGGCCGATAAAATTGATAAAGAAGAGCTATTGGATCATATTCCAATGTCGGTTAACAATACGCTGCGTTCTGAAGCGTTATCAGCATTAATAATGTTGGGTTTTCAGAAGACGATCATAGAAAAGACACTCGAACGATTGTTAAAATCTGAAGAGAAGCCAATCAATGTTGAAGATTTGATCAAAAGAGCATTAAAAATATTATAAGTTGCTTAACCTTTCATAACTTCACAGAAAAATAATGCAAACCCTCCGATAGATTTTAAACCGGGAAACTAATTCAGCGATGAAAAGAGATACATGGTAAAGTGTTTGTATCAATGGCCTGACAAGTGGCATTAAAATATTTCGATCAAAGTAACTACTAACAAAATCATAAGCTTGGAGCGATTTATAAAATATCTTTTAGGATTTACTCTTGCTCTCCTTATCCTGTCTGCGGTTTGGGTTTCGAGCGCTGCTGTGATAATGGAGGCTCCAACATTACACAGTGTGCCAATTGATACCGACTCGCTTAAAAAAGCTTCAATTAAACTTCGTTTTCCTTTTAAAGATCAATCCGACAGCCTGAGTGGCTCGAAGACTAAAAGTCCGCTCTATCTTCAGGACCCTTCAAATATAAAAGAAGAAGTCGATTATGATCCTATAACCAAACAATATACTATCCGTCGTAAGGTGGGCTCGTTTGAATTCAGACGTCCAGTAGTACTCGATTTCGATGAATATCAGAAGTACGATATGGAAAAAGCACTGCGGAATTACTGGCATGAACGTTCTCAGACTTCAGGCCAGGTAAGTGATGCACGGACAGTTCCTCAAATGAAGTTTGGAGGAGAGGCTTTTGAAAAGATATTCGGAAGCAACGTGATTGATATCAAGCCACAAGGTTCAGCAGAACTTAGTTTCGGTATGTTATCAAATCGTAACAATAATCCTGCTTTGAGTATCAGAAACAGGAGAGTAACAAATTTCGACTTCCAGGAGAAGATTCAAATGAGTGTCGCTGCAAAGATTGGCGACAAAATTGATTTCAACACTAATTATAACACCGAAAGCACCTTTGAATTTGAAAACAGGCTGAAACTTAAATATGACGGGAAAGAAGACGAAATCATAAAAAGCATTGAAGCAGGCGACGTCACACTCCCACTCAATAGTACCCTCATCACCGGTAATCAAAGTCTCTTTGGGCTCAAGACACAGTTACAGTTTGGTAAAACTTCTATTACTACTGTCTTCTCCCAACAAAAAAGCAAAACATCCAATATCACTGTCCAGGGTGGCGCTCAAACCAGTAAATTTAATCTTACCGCTCTCGATTACGAGGAAAACCGTCATTTTTTTATCGCTCAATACTTCAGAGACCATTATGATGACGCATTGAAGACACTTCCAATTGTCACCTCAAATATCAGCATTTCAAAAATTGAAGTTTGGGTTACCAATATTGGCCCCGCTGTCACTGACAACAGAAACATTGTGGCGTTTTCAGATTTAGGTGAACGTCAGCCTTATAATAAAACCATTCTGGGTAACCCACTTCTCAGCTATCCCGATAATACATCCAATAATCTGATCGCGGGACTCGATATTAACAGCATCCGTAACATCAATACCGTTTCCGATTATCTGACCACCGTTAAAAGAATGAACGGGGGACTTGACTTTGAAAAAGTAGAGCTGGCCCGTAAACTGAGTCCGACTGAATACACCTACAATAGTAAACTGGGTTTCATTTCACTCAATACCTCATTAAGCCCTTCCCAGGTTTTGGCGGTGGCATTTCAATATACACAACTGGGTTCAAATAAAATCTATCAGGTTGGGGAGTTCTCAGATCAAAACCTTGGTTCTTCAAATTGTTTGATGGTGAAATTATTGAAGAGCACTTCACTGAATACACACATCCCAATGTGGAACCTGATGATGAAAAATGTATACAACATCGGAGCCTACCGCATTAGCAGCGAGGACTTCATTTTCAATATTCTTTATGGTGGGAATGATAATGGCGTACCAACAGCCTATCTTTCTGAAGGAGGAACGAATGTAAAGGGTGTTCCTCTTCTCAAAGTGTTGAACCTGGATAATCTGGATCGACAGTTAAACCCACGTCCCGATGGTCAGTTCGACTTTATAGACAGCGCTTATTACGCGGGTGGGACGATCCAAAGCAGCAACGGACGGATATTCTTTACGGTTAAGGAGCCTTTTGGCGCTTACCTGCGTGGCATGCTCGGCAGTCCGACACTGGCTGACAAATATTGTTACGACTCGCTTTATACACTTACCAAGAGTGGGGCCATGCAATATCCCGATAAAAATAAATTCCTGCTCGAAGGACAATACAAATCATCCTCCGGTTCAGAAATCAACCTGAATGCGTACAATGTCCCCCAGGGATCTGTAAAAGTTACGGCTGGCGGTATCCCTCTGACCGAAAATGTTGATTATACCGTTGATTACACACTAGGTCGTGTCCGTATTATCAACGAAGGGATCCTGAATTCGGGTACACCCATCAACATTTCGATGGAGAACAATGCTTTGTTTAATTTACAGACACAAACACTCATGGGTGCCAGGGTAGACCATCGTTTCAATAAATACTTCAATGTCGGTGGAACAATCATGAACCTTTCCGAGAAACCACTGACACCTAAGACGAACTTTGGAAATGAACCTATCTCAAACACCATCTGGGGTCTAGACTTTAACTATCAACACGAATCCCGGTTATTAACCAGGTTGGTTGACATGCTCCCTTTCATCAGTACAAAAGCTCCTTCGAAAATTACCATGAATGGAGAGTTTGCCCAATTCCTTCCTGGCCATTCAAGGGCAGTTGGTAAGGCTGGCACTTCTTACATTGATGATTTTGAAGGAAGCAAATCAACCATCGATCTTAAGAACCCAACACAATGGTTCATGGCCTCCACCCCTCAGGGACAAACTGATCCGGGGTTATTCCCAGAAGGAGCTCCAGGTACGGGATTGCGCTATGGCTTTAACAGAGCCCTCTTTGCATGGTATATTATTGATCCTTTGTTCTATGACCGAAGCAGCAGTATTCGTCCCAGGAATATTGATGTAAACGAATTATCGAGTAATAGTGTAAGAGCCGTAACAGAACTTGAGGTGTTTCCAAATATGGATCCTCCCAACAATCAACCGGTCAATCTTCCAATTCTCAACCTGGCTTACTATCCTTCACAAAGAGGGCCATATAACTTTGATGTAGAAGGTGTTCCGGGAATGTCGTATGGAATTGGAGCTGATGGAAAATTATTGAGACCCGATACCCGTTGGGGTGGAATCATGCGCAGTATTGAGACTTCAGACTTTGAAGCCGCCAATGTTGAGAACATTGAATTCTGGATGATGGATCCTTTTGCCGACAAAACCAATACTACCGGTGGACAACTCATGATCAACCTGGGTGATGTATCTGAAGACGTTCTACGTGATGGACGAAAAAGTTTTGAAAATGGATTACCCACCAGCCTGGATATCAAAAATGTAGACACCACTATCTGGGGACGTGTCCCCAAAATACAGGCGTTGGTGCAGACTTTTGATAACAACCCCACCTCCAGAAAGTATCAGGATGTTGGTTTGGATGGTCTTTCGGATGCCGATGAACGTACTTTTTTCAAAGGCACTTACCTGGATAAGATTTCAACATTATATGGTAATACTTCCGCTGCTTATCAACAGGCCGTAAACGATCCCTCGGGAGATGATTATCATTATTTCAGGGGCTCTGACTTCGATAGCGACCCCAATTACGGAAGCATACTGGAACGCTACAAGCGTTATAACGGAGTAGATGGCAATTCACCGGCCTCTGAACAGGCCAGTGAAATCTATTCGACCCAGGCAACCAATTATCCCGATGGCGAAGACATCAATCATGACAATACCCTGAATGAATCTGAAAACTATTATCAATACCAGATCGAACTTCGTCCCAACAGAATGAATGTTGGGGATAACTACATCGCAGACAAACGTGTAGCACACAATGTGGCTTTGGATAATGGTAAAACAGAAGATATCACCTGGTATCAATTTAAGATTCCTATCCATACTCCCGACAAGGTTGTTGGAAATATGCAGGACTTCAGATCAATACGTTTTATTCGTATGTTCATGAAAAACTTTCAGGAAAACATTGTTTGTCGGTTTGCAACTTTTGAATTAGTCAGGGGCGAATGGAGGAAATATTACAACAGTTTGATCGTTCCTAATGCCCCCATGCCTGTTCCGGACCCAACCGTGTTTGATCTTTCAACCGTAAGCATTGAAGAAAACGGAAGCCGTCAACCCATTCCGTATGTAGTTCCTCCCGGAATAGATCGTGAAATTAATTATGGTACTACAAACTTGCAACGCCTCAATGAACAATCAATGGTGTTAAGGATGGACAATCTGTTAGATGGAGATTCACGTGGTTCATACAAGACCACTGAGTTCGATTTTCGCAGATATAAAAAAATACAAATGTATGTCCATGCTGAAAAGATGTATTCCAATAAAGATTTACTGGATGGTGATCTGACAGTATTTATCAGAATGGGTTCTGATTTCACTGGAAACTATTATGAATATGAACAACCATTGACCGTTACACCATGGAATGTCTCCAATGCTGATCCACTGAAAATCTGGCCGGCAGCGAACAATGTTGAAATAACACTGCAAGACTTTGTGGATGCTAAACTCAAACGAGACGATATGCTTGCCGCACATACTCCGGGTGTTAGCATGACGACCCCATTTACGGTTCCTATCGGTACAAATAAAATAACAATTGTTGGAACACCAAGTATCAGTGATATAATGGCGTTGATGATTGGAGTCAGGAATCCCAAAAAATTATTGGTTACCGATAAAGATGATGGACTGCCCAAGTCTGCTGAAATTTGGGTCGATGAATTAAGACTGACCGACTTTAATGAAAAGATGGGATGGGCAGCAACGGGACGAATGAGCGCCAACCTGGCAGACCTGGGCGACCTTACTCTTTCCGGGTTACACTCCACACCTGGTTTTGGCAGCATTGAGAAAAAGGTCAATGAGCGTCAGTTACAGGCTGTAACACAAATTGATTTCTCAACAAATCTTGAGTTAGGCAAGTTCTTCCCTGCCAAATCCGGTGTACATATCCCACTCCATTATGACTATTCCGAATCAAAATATACGCCTGAATTTGATCCGCTTAATCCGGATGTTACTTTTGCCGATCAATTGAAAAGGCTTAATAAAAGCCAACAGGATTCTTTAAACAACATGTCGGAAGATCTTACAATCCGTAAAAATTTCAACCTGATTAATGTGCGCAAGGAAAGGGTCAATGCCACTTCTAAACCACATATTTATGATCTGGAGAACTTTGACTTTACCTACGCATATTCTGAAATATCGCATCGGAATATCGATATTGATTACGACACCCGCAAGAACTATCGTGGTGGACTAGGATATAACTTTTCAACCAATCCACCCAACCTCAAGCCGTTTGCTAAAATATGGCCTTTCTCTACTTTCAAACCTTTTAAACCAATTAAAGACTTCAATTTTTATCCGTTTCCCCGTTCCTTTTCATTCCGCTCCGATATGAACAGAGAATATGATGTCAGTCTGTTACGCAATAAAAGTGACGTCACGGTGCAACTCGATCCGGTTTATTTTAAGAAGTGGGATTGGACCCGTAATTACAGCTTGTTCTGGGATTTATCACAATCGCTGAAAGTAGATGTCCAGGCCAATGCCGATGCATATATCAATGAGCCACTCGGAGTAATCAACCGCAATGCCGATGATTACCAGCGTAAGAAAGACAGTATCAAGGACGAGATTCTGCGGTTCGGTACTCTGTCAAGCTATATCCAGACAGCAACTGCAAATTATGCCTTGCCTTTCAGCAAACTGGGTATTACGGATTGGATCAGCAGTACTGCCCGCTACACCGGTCAATTCAGATGGACCGCTGCCCCAAAATCATTACAGGCACAGTTGGGTAATACAATCGATAATTCTTCGCAGAAACAAATAAATGGAACCTTGAGGTTCTCTGCACTCTATGATAAATTAGGATTCCTAAAAAGAATACTGGCTGTAGATCCCGGCATGAATTCAGATAACGGCTCCGGAAATGGCAGCAAGGTAGTGACCATAAACAAAAAACCAAATACTAAACCGACTACAGGAGGTGCGATAAGTTGGGACGAACTCAGCTTCCCGGCTAAAACAGGTGTTTTGTTGGCTAAGTTTCTCCTTTCGTTTAAAGAATTAACCTTCTCCTATTCAGGAAACAATTCAATGTCGCTACCTGGTTTCACACCCACACCCGATTTCATGGGTAACCGTTGGAGCGACCGTGCCCCCGGAGTTGGTTTTATCTTTGGTGATCAAACTGACATCCGGTCAAATGCCGTTGCTTATAACTGGCTATCCAAAGACACGTTGCTCAACAATCCTTATCAGACCCGTTTTACAAAAACATTGACCGTAAAAGGCAGGATGGAACCGCTAAGAAACTTCATCATCGATATTTCAGCCGACAGGTCCGAATCAATGAACCACGCCGAATTCTTCAAGGCCGGGAGCGACAGACAATTCCATACCTCGGCACCACAGGACAATGGCAATTTCAGCATGTCGTTTATGATGCTGAAGACCGCATTCAAAAAAGAGGACAATAACTACATCTCATCAACCTTTGAGCAGTTTAAAGCTGACCGGCTCCAGGTTGCTAACCGGCTGGCGCATTCCAACCCCAACTGGCCTGGTACTTACGATTTGACTGGCTTCCCGACCGGTTATGGGCCTACTTCACAGGATGTCCTTATCCCTGCATTTCTGGCTGCCTATTCCGGAAAAGATCCTTCAAAGATTACCACGAATGCATTCCCAAGTATCCCGTTACCCAACTGGCGAATCACTTATACCGGCCTGAGTGACATGGATTTTCTGAAAGATATTTTTCAAAGTATATCCCTTTCACACAGCTACGTTTCATCCTACAGTGTGGGGAATTACCTCAGCAACCTGGATTATGTTCAGAAAGATGGCTTCCCTTCGTTGATCGAACAAGGAAATTTTGTTTCTGAGAAAAGGATTGACCTGGTCAGTATCACAGAACAATTTGCACCTTTGTTGGGAATCGATATGACGTGGAAGAACAGCTTGACAACTCATCTTGAGTTCCGCCGGATGCGCAATCTGAGCTTAAGTTTTGTCAATAACCAACTGACAGAAATCACGCTGAACGAATACATCCTGGGTATGGGTTATAAATTGAAAAACCTGAAATTCATTAATACCTCCACCACTACTAAAGGGACTTCCAAAGTAAGCAGCGATCTGAACATTAAACTCGATCTTTCGTTAAAGGATGACAAGACTATTTTGCGAAGAATAGATCAGGATATAAACCAGATCTCTGCAGGTAAACAACTGATCTCTACTAACTTTTCCGCAGACTATCAGCTGAGTCAACGTGTTAATATGCGTTTTTACTTCGATAAAACAGTCAGCACACCTTACATCACAACACTGAGTTCAACAACCAGCGGGGGGATAAGCATTACATTCATCCTTGCTCAATAGTTTTCATCCTTACAATCAGGGATTAAAATTTTATTACTGACAGATTAAAAAATAAATACTGTATATAAATTGAGAATTACTAATTTTGAACAATATTTCATCGACTATTAAAAATTAAGAACATTATGAAGGTACTTGACAATTTAAAGTATACAGCCGAACACGAATGGTTAAGAGTAGATGGCGAGAATGCTTATATTGGTGTAACCGATTTCGCACAACACGAACTAGGTGACATCGTCTTTGTTGAAGTTGAGACAGTTGGCGAAGTACTTGAAAAGGGTGAAACCTTTGGTACGATCGAGGCTGTTAAAACTGTTTCGGATATGTATATGCCTATCAGCGGGGAAGTCCTCGAGTTTAATGATGCATTGGTTGAAAACCCTGAGCTTATCAACAAAGATCCATTTGGCGAAGGCTGGGTGATTAAAATGAGGATTCTGAAGAATGTCCAGCTTGATGGTCTTCTTTCAGCTGAAACTTACAAACAATTAACAGGGGCATAATGAATAAGCCGAATTGGTTTATCATGTTTCGCTATTTCTGGCCGGCACACCTGTGGGTTATTATTGTATTAATACTCACAGGTATGCCTGGACATGACCTCCCAACATTGTCTTCTTTTTGGGATTCTTTTCAACCCGATAAGATCGTACATATTGGCATGTTCGGTCTGTTGTTTTTATTACTGGCAGGTGGTAGTTTCTACAAAGGGGGGAAAGTGCCGATCAGTAAAAATCTCATCTACATCTACCTTTTCATTGCAATCGCGCTTGGAGGAATCATTGAGCTTCTTCAGAAGTGGGTCTTTATTGGAAGGAGTTGTGATATCTATGACTGGATAGCTGACACTGTCGGGGTATTATTGGCCCTCATCTTTTATTACGTGGTCATCGAAAAACGCAAACAAAAGGTCAGTTAGATTTTTTGCAATTCAACTATTCAGCTTCCGGATGGAAGTGCTGATAAACGATCTTCCCCTTTGATTTATCTATACTGGCTTCCAGCTCTGCCAATGTGGCTTCCCTGACTTTCTTTACCGACTTGAATACCCGCAACAATTTCTCTGCAGTAGTATCCCCGATTCCCTCAATGCCCGTCAACTCTGTCTTGATGGTTCCCTTTTCACGTCGTTTGCGGTGATGGGTGATGCCAAACCTATGTGCTTCATCCCTCATCTGCTGAATTACCCTGAGCGTTTCAGAGCGTTTATCCAGATACATCGGAATAGAATCTTCCGGATAATAGATCTCCTCCAGCTTTTTTGCAATCCCTATAATACTGATCTTCCCGCGCAACTGAAGCTCATCCAGACTCTTGAGCGCCGAACTCAGCTGTCCCTTTCCTCCATCCACAACGATCAGTTGTGGAAGTGGTTGTTCCTCATCGAGCAGCCGTTTATAACGCCTTAGGATAATCTCCTCCATCGAAGCAAAGTCATTGGGACCCTCAACCGTCTTGATGTTATAATGTCTGTAGTCCTTTTTACTCGGTTTGCCATCGCGGAAAACCACCATGGCTGCAACCGGATAAGCTCCCTGGATGTTGGAGTTATCAAAACACTCTATATACGAAGGCTGTTCCGGTAAACGCAAATCGATCATCATCTGGTTCAGTACCCTGCGTTTATGCCTATCGGGATCCACAAGGTCTTTCTGGCGCTGTTTTTCAATGCGGTAGTAATCGGCATTGCGTTCCGAAAGCTCAATCAGTTTTTTCTTATCCCCTGTCTTTGGAATTGTAAAAACGACCTCCGGTATTTTAACCTCAGGTTCAAAAGGGACAATGATTTCCCTTGCATTGCTTTCATAGCGTCCTCTCACCTCCACGATAGCCATGATCAGTAGCTCTTCACGACTTTCGTCCAGCTTTTTCTTCATCTCCAGCGTATGCGACTGAATGATTGCCCCATTAGAGATCTTGATGAAGTTGACATAAGCAGAGCCTTCATCTTCAATATAAGAGAAAACATCCACATTATGAATGGACGGGTTCACAACCAACGACTTGCTCTGGTAACGATCGAGCAGTTCAATCTTTTCCTTGACCAGCTTGGCCTCTTCAAACCGCATAGCCCCGGCAAAAACCATCATTAATTTCGAAAGCTCCTGTTTGACGATGTTGATGTTGCCCTTAATGATCTCCCGGATAGCCGCAACCGATTTCATGTAATCATCCTCGTCCTGCAGTTTCTCACAAGGACCTTTGCAATTGCCGATGTGGAACTGCAGACAAACCTTGTAATTCCCCTTGTCGATGTGAGGTTTATCCAGGTTGAGCGTGCAGGTCCTTAAAGGATAAATATGCCGGATCAGATCAAGGATCGTGTTCATCATCTTCACCGAGGCGTAGGGACCGAAATATTCAGACCCATCGTTTATGCGGTTACGGGTTGGACCCACTCTTGGAAATGGTTCCTTGCGGATACAGATCCAGGGATAGGTCTTGTCGTCCTTGAGCAGGATATTATAGCGGGGCTGGTATTCCTTGATCAGGTTGTTTTCAAGCAACAGGGCATCAAGGTCAGTATCCATAACAAGATATCTGAGGTCCGCAATCTTGCGCACCATCACTCTCACCTTGCCGGTGAGGGAGGAGGCATTTGTAAAGTATGAAGAGACGCGTTTCTTAAGGTTCTTGGCCTTCCCAACATAGATAATGGTCCCCTGTTCATCAAAGTATTGATAAACACCCGGATGATTAGGAAGCGACCTTACGATCGGTTCAATCTTGTCCCAGTATCTGTTGATTTCGCTCACCTGTTAGAGGTTGGTTTTATCATAATGGTTCCAGCCTTGTGCCTGGATGGTGATCAGTGATCCTGAATTACTCATCAGATGGACACCCTGAGCCTCTTCTGTGATATGTCCGATGATAGTGATGCCGGGAATAGCCGACACCTTTTCATAATCGTTCAAATCAACCGTGAAGAGCAACTCATAGTCTTCGCCACCATTCATGGCTGCTATGGCCGGTTCTATTTCAAATTCATTGGCAATACTTGCAACAACTGAATCGATTGGAAGTTTTTCTTCATAGATCACGGCGCCGGTCTTTGAATCATTGCAGATATGGAGGATTTCAGAGGCCAGGCCATCGCTAATATCGATCATGGCAGTTGGCAGTATGCCTGCTGTTTTCAGGCTACGGATGATGTCCATCCGGGCCTCAGGTTTCAGTTGACGCTCAAGTGCATAATCATATCCTTCCAACTCGGGTTGCATATCAGGGTTTGCCTGAAAAGCTTTCTTTTCACGTTCCAGCAAAAGCAGCCCTGCATAGGCTCCTCCAAGATCGCCCGATACACAGATCAGGTTATTTTCTTTTGCCGTGTTGCGGTATACCACGGTCCCTGCTTCGGCTTCCCCGACAGCAGTCACCGAAATAAACAATCCCGACCTGCTGCTGGTAGTGTCGCCCCCAACCAGGTCAACTTTATAACGTTCGCATGCCAGCAGGATGCCAGCATAGAGTTCATCGACTGCTTCAACTGAAAATCTGTTTGAGACTGAAATCCCGACGATGAGTTGTTTGGGAGTACCGTTCATGGCCGCGATGTCTGAGATGTTGACCACGGCAGCTTTATAACCCAGATGTTTTAATGGCGTATAGGTAAGGTCGAAATGCACACCTTCAGTCAGGATATCACATGTTACCAACGTCAACTTTCCGGCAGCATCAATCACAGCAGCATCGTCGCCAATGCCACAAACCGTCCCCGGATGAATAATGTTTACATTTTTGGTGATATGGCTGATAAGCCCGAACTCGCCCAATTCAGACAACTCGGTACGTTTTGCATTCTGATCTTCAAACATCGGTTAACTTTTAATTATTTCTGCAAAGTTAAGCAATCTGCAAATGCCGAAGGCATCGCGTGATTGTAGTTAATAATGCATGGCAATATGAGTATCTTAAAGAAATCATTGATTTTACAGGTGAACTATTGTGGTATCATTGGCTTAACTTTTAATGAACCATCATATCTGAATGGCAACACAAGGAAGGTTCAACCATGAACCGGGCAGAAAAAAACAATTTCGGTACTTCTATGTTTAAATTCAGAATTTTACTTTGAGCGGAATTCATAAATTATTAACTTTGTGCCGTTATTTTAATTCAATCTTAATAAGTGTCTTCTATTTTTTAAAGAAATGGAAAAGGAACAAAACAGCCTGCTGAAAGAAATTACGCAGAGTGAATATAAGTACGGGTTCTCAAGCGACATCGAAATGGTGATGGCGCCGATGGGGCTTTCTGAAGATACGGTCAGATTTATTTCACAGAAGAAGAACGAGCCCGAATTCATGCTTGAATTCAGGTTAAAAGCATACAGGAACTGGCTTACAATGACAGAACCTACCTGGGCGCATATAACGCACCCGCCGATTGATTTCCAGAATATTATTTACTATGCTGCTCCAAAAAAGAAGAAGCAACTTTCGAGCCTTGATGAGGTAGATCCCGAATTGATTGAAACATTCAACAAACTGGGTATCTCGCTTGATGAGCAGAAGAAGCTTTCGGGTGTGGCTGTGGATGCGGTTATTGATAGCGTCTCGGTCAAGACTACTTTCACGGATACCCTTTCAAAATACGGAATCATCTTTTGCTCGATGAGCGATGCCATTCAGAATCATCCTGACCTCGTAAAACTATACCTGGGCAGTGTGGTTCCGCCTGACGACAACTACTACGCAGCGCTCAACTCAGCCGTATTCAGTGATGGATCATTCTGTTACATCCCCAAAGGAGTTCGCTGCCCGATTGAACTGTCGACTTACTTCAGGATCAATACAGCCAATACCGGCCAGTTTGAAAGGACATTGATCATTGCAGACGAGGAAGCCTATGTGAGTTACATGGAAGGCTGTACAGCGCCCATGCGTGATGAAAATCAACTCCATGCGGCCATCGTTGAGATCGTTGCACTGAAAGATGCCTCCGTAAAATATTCAACCGTCCAGAACTGGTATCCCGGAAATAAAAAGGGCGAAGGTGGCATCTACAACTTCGTGACCAAGCGTGGCATCTGCAAAGGCAATGGAGCCAAGATCTCCTGGACACAGGTAGAAACCGGTTCGGCCATCACCTGGAAATATCCAAGCGTGATTTTGCTAGGCGATAACTCGGTCGGTGAGTTTTATTCTGTTGCCGTCACCAATAACTACCAACAGGCCGATACGGGAACCAAGATGGTTCATCTGGGTAAAAATACCCGCAGCACCATTGTTTCGAAAGGAATCTCAGGTGGCCACGGCAGCAATAGCTACAGAGGGCTGGTCAAGATTATCAGGCGCGCAGAGAATGCCCGCAACTACTCACAATGCGACTCCTTGTTACTGGGTGACAAATGTGGCGCCCACACCTATCCCTACATCAAGGTTGAAAATAAAACATCCATCGTTGAGCACGAGGCAACCACTTCGAAGATCTCAGACGATCAGTTGTTCTATTGCAATCAAAGAGGCATCAGCACAGAGGACGCCATCAATCTGATCGTGAACGGATATGCCAAGGAGGTACTGAAACAGCTGCCGATGGAGTTTGCCATCGAAGCACAGAAACTGCTTGCAATCAGTCTGGAAGGAAGTGTGGGTTAATCACAAAATAATAGGTCATTCAATTAAAAAAGGAAGATAAATAAGATCGATCATGCTATTAAGTATTAAGAATTTAAAAGTCTCAATAAACAACAAAGAAATATTAAAAGGGGTGAATCTTGAAGTGCGTGCCGGTGAAGTGCATGCCATCATGGGCCCCAATGGTAACGGGAAAAGTACGCTTGCCAATGTTATTGCAGGAAGCTCAGCGTATGATGTTACCGAAGGTGAAATTATATACAAGGGCAAGAACCTCTTTGACCTCAGCGTTGAAGAACGTGCCTGTGAAGGCATTTTCCTGAGCTTCCAGTATCCGGTAGAAATACCGGGTGTAAGCATGACCAACTTTATGAAGGCCGCCATGAATGCTCAACGGAAATATCATGGACTCGATCCTATCCCTGCCCAGGAACTACTGGCTAAAGTTGAACAGAAACGTCAGCTGGTAGAGATCACCGAAAAGATGTCAGGCCGCTCAGTCAACGAAGGCTATTCAGGTGGTGAAAAGAAAAAGAACGAAATCTTCCAGATGGCTTTGCTCGAACCCTCACTGGCTATTCTTGATGAAACCGATTCAGGATTGGATATCGACGCCATCCGTGTTGTAGCGAATGGTGTCAATAAACTAAAGACCAAAGACAATGCCTTTGTTTTAATTACTCATTATCAACGCCTGCTTGATTATATCGTACCCGATTTTGTACATGTGCTCTATGAAGGTCGCATCGTTAAATCAGGGGGTCGTGAACTAGCTTTGGAACTCGAGGAAAAGGGTTACGAATGGCTTAAAGATGTAGTGGTCGAATAACAGGGTATCCGGAGAATAGAATTATGGAAACTATAAAAGAAGTACATGCATTGAAGGACAGGCTTTGCGACGTCTATGAGAATAACCGCTCAGTGATTGCTGCAGGTGATCTTCCTTTTGTGACTGAACTCAGGGAAAAGGCTTTTATCCGTTTCGGTGAGTTAGGATTCCCACATGTGGGTCTCGAAGCATGGAAAGGGACATCACTCGATAAGGTGTTGTCGCATAATTATGGGCTTTCTCTTGCCCCTGCAGTAGAAGATGAGGATGCAGAAGAGATCTTTAAATGTGAAATCCCACATTTCGAAACCTTGCTGGTCACACAGCTCAATGGCTGGTTTGTTCATCATGGTCAACCGATCAGGGTCTATCCCAACGGGTTGGTCATAGGCAGTCTGGCAAGCGCCATGAAAGCCTACCCCGAAATCTTCAAGGCACACTATGGCCGTTATGCACCGATTGATGATAATGGACTGAATGCACTGAACACGGTTTTCGCGCTGGATGGATTTTTCATCTACGTGCCGGATAATGTAGTGGTTGAGGATGTGGTCCAGATCGTCAATGTTGTCAATTTCCCCAAGGATATCTTTATCCAGACCCGCAACCTGATCGTGCTGGGCAGGAATAGCAGCCTGAAACTGGTTCAGTGCGACGACTCCATCGATCACCGTGACAGTTTTATCAACACGGTTTCAGAAATCGCGATTGGAGAACATGCAACCCTTGATCATTACAAACTCCAGAATAAAGACGATAATTCAACACTGGTCAATACCATCTGTTTCCATATGAAGGATAACAGTACCCTTTCGAGCAATGCCATTTCTCTGAATGGAGGTATGATCCGTAACAATATCAATGTAGCCATCGACGGTGAGCATTGCACAGCCAACATCAACGGGCTGTACCTTGTCGACAAGAACCAGCACATCGATAACCACGTCTATATCGATCACATCAAACCGAATTCAAACAGCAACGAACTCTTCAAGGGTATCCTTGACGACAGCTCAAGCGGGGTCTTCAATGGTCACGTCATGGTGCGCAAGGACTCTCAAAAGACCAATGCCTATCAGAAAAACAGGAACATCCTGTTGACCGACAAGGCAACCATGGACACCAGACCGTTTCTGGAAATCTATGCTGACGACGTAAAGTGTTCACATGGAGCCACAGTCGGACAGATGGATGAATCAGGGATCTTCTACATGCGCCAGAGGGGTATTCCGGAAGACGAAGCCCGTGTTTTGCTACTGTTTGCCTTTGCCGGTGAAGTAGTCAACCTGATTAACATCCCTGTACTGCGTGAACGCATCATTGTCATGATCCGTAAACGCCTGCGTGGTGAACTTTCGACCTGTGATGATTGTGCATTGCAATGCAAGTATCAGCATAATGCACCCTGCGTAATCGACCTGTCAAACATTCAATTGGTTTAATCTATCGAATAATGAACACCCTTGCCGTCAAAAAGCCTTTTGACATCACCACGATCAGAAAGGATTTCCCCATACTCAGTGTCGAAGTTCATGGAAAACCACTGGTCTATTTTGATAATGCAGCAACTACCCAGAAACCGCAACAGGTTATAGATGCGCTTACGGATTACTACAGCGGCTATAACTCTAACGTCCACCGTGGAGTGCATTATCTCAGCCAGGTAGCGACAGAGGCCTACGAGGGTGCCCGTACCAGAATGGGGCAGTTGCTCAATACGCAGACCCCTTCAGAAATCATATTTACCCGCGGAACTACAGAATCCATCAACCTGATCGCCTTCTCTTTCGGAGAGGCTTTTATCAGTGAGGGTGATGAGATCATCATATCTACCATTGAGCATCATTCCAACATTGTTCCATGGCAGCTGTTGTGCGAGCGTAAGAAAGCCATCCTTAAAGTAATCCCAGTATTTGACAATGGGGTGCTTGATCAGGATGCTTATAAAAACCTCTTCTCAGAAAAAACTAAACTGGTTGCAGTAGGGCATATTTCAAATGCTTTGGGTACCATCAATCCCATTGCTGAAATGATCCATACTGCGCATGATCACAAAGTGCCCGTCCTGATTGATGGCGCACAGGGATTGCCGCATGGACGTGTAGACGTGCAGGCGCTCGACTGTGACTTTTATTGCTTCTCCGGACACAAGATGTATGGCCCGACAGGTATCGGAGGTTTCTATGGTCGTCTTGAACTGCTTGATAAGATGCCCCCCTACCAGGGTGGTGGCGAGATGATCAAGGAGGTAAGTTTTGCACGTACCACTTTTAATGACGTTCCCTATAAGTTCGAAGCCGGCACTCCCAACATCGCCGATGCCATTGGCCTTGTTGCCGCCGTGGATTATCTTGAAGGAATAGGCTGGGAAGCAATAGAAAAGCATGAACATGCGTTGTTGCTTTACGCTACAGAACAGCTGATCAAAGAAGGAGGCATCACCATCATTGGCACCGCCCCCGACAAGGCCAGCCTGATTTCGTTTCTGATCGATGGGGTCCATCCTCTCGATGCGGGCACGATCATTGATCATTTTGGTATTGCGATAAGGACCGGCAACCATTGCGCTCAGCCTTTAATGGACAGGTTTGGAATAACAGGTACGATGCGTGCCTCGTTTTCGTTCTACAATACGATTGAAGAAATCGACAGTTTAATGGCTGCTATCCGTAAGGTTAAGCAGATGTTTCTATAACGCTATTTGATACACTAAAGATGACAATTGCAGAAAAGGAAGAAGAGATCATTGATGAATTCACCCTCTTTGATGATTGGATGGACAAGTACAATTACATCATTGATCTTGGCAAATCGCTTCCGATGATTGATGAAAAATATAAAACCGAAAGCAACCTGATCAAAGGATGTCAGTCACGCGTATGGTTAAGTGCAGAATTTGATGGAAAGATCCTCACGTTCACCGGAGACAGCGATGCAGTAATTACAAAAGGCATTGCCAACCTGTTGGTCAGAACCCTTTCAGGCCACACCCCTGATGAGATACTGGAAGCAGATATGGCATTTGTGGATAAGATAGGATTGAAGGAACACCTTTCTCCTACCCGGTCAAATGGATTGGTTTCTATGATTAAACAAATGAAACTCTATGCTCTGGTTTACAAGACCAAGGCATCACTAAACAGTTAATATCATGCAAGACAAAGCAAAATTACTCGAGTTGGGTAGCAAAGTGATCGGCATCTTAAGACAGATTTACGACCCGGAGATACCTGTTAATATATATGATCTGGGGCTTATTTATAAAATCGATATTGGGGAAGATCTGATTGCGCATATCGAGATGACGCTTACTGCTCCTAATTGTCCGGTAGCCGAATCGCTTCCCGAAGAAGTCAAAGATCGGGTAACTGCAGAGATCGAAGAAATTAAGAATACCATCGTTGAGATCACCTTTGAACCCCCATGGTCAAAAGACATGATATCCGAAGAGGCTTTATTGGAACTCGGATTATTATAATCACATTTAAATCATTGTTTTTGAATATGTTTCAGATTTGTATGGAAGGCAGATAATTTTTATCTAAGTTTTAGCCAGGCTTTTCTAAGGAATGATCTGATGAATGTTTAAAATTGTAACTTTGTTAACTCACAAAGATTGATTTTATGGCTTCTATACAAGGCACTCTACTCTCTCAAATATTTTCACCGACAGATTTAAAGAAGCTGAAAGAGACTGAATTAGCTCAGTTATGTGAAGAAATTCGTCAGTTTATCATCAATGAAACTTCAACCAACCCGGGACATCTTGGAGCCGGTCTAGGAGTCGTTGAGCTCACTGTAGCATTGCATTATGTCTTCAATACACCCTACGACAAGTTGATCTGGGATGTTGGTCATCAGGCTTATGCACACAAAATCATTACTGGCCGCAAGGATTTGTTCCATCTGAACCGTATGATTGACGGGATCAGTGGTTTTCCCAAGATGTCAGAAAGCGAATACGATGCCTTCGGGGTAGGCCATGCCTCAACCTCCATCTCAGCAGCGCTGGGTATGGCTGTTTCTGCAAGACTCCAACACGACAACACCCGTCAGCATATAGCAGTCATCGGAGATGGCTCTATGACAGGCGGACAGGCAATGGAGGCCATGAACAATGCAGGCGTCTCCAAGGCAAACCTATTGGTGATCCTGAACGATAACGGCATTGCTATCGACAAGAATGTCGGCGCCATGAAAGACTACCTGACCGACATTACCACTTCGCTCTTTTACAACAGGCTCAAGGATAAAATCTGGTATTTGATGGGTGGCAATACCCGTTACGGAAATAACTCAAGGGCTGTTGTCAGGCAGATCAGCAATGCGCTGAAACTGACTTTGCTGAAAAAGAGCAACCTGTTCGAAGCTTTTAACTTCAGATATTTCGGACCTGTTGATGGTCATGATGTCGTTCACCTGACAGAAATACTGGGTGATCTGAAAAACATTCCTGGACCCAAGTTACTGCATATCGTTACAGTAAAAGGCAAGGGCTTTACCGTTGCCGAAAACAACCAGACCACTTATCATGCACCCGGCCTGTTCAATGCTGAGACCGGCGAGATTATAGAAGATAAGAAATGCCATACACTGCCGCCTAAATACCAGATCGTCTTTGGTAAGACCATCCTTGAACTGGCGGAACTGAATCCCAAGATAGTAGGTGTCACACCTGCCATGCCTACCGGCTGTTCACTCAACCTGATGATGCTGAAGATGCCCCACAGGGCTTTCGATGTAGGAATTGCCGAACAACATGCCGTTACCTTTTCTGCAGGGCTGGCAGCCACCGGGATGACTCCTTTCTGCAACATCTATTCATCTTTCATGCAGCGTGCTTACGATCAGGTCATCCATGACGTGGCGCTTCAGAACCTGAATGTGGTCTTTTGTCTCGATAGAGGCGGCCTGGTGGGAGAGGATGGAGCTACCCACCACGGTGTTTACGATCTGGCTTATTTCCGTTGCATCCCCAATATCACTGTTTCATCACCCATGAATGAGGTGGAACTCCGCAACCTGATGTACACTGCCCAGCTCGACAACATGGGTCCTTTTGTGATCAGGTATCCCCGTGGGCGTGGCGTTACAGATGGTTGGAGAAGACCTTTTGAAAAGATTGAAGTCGGAACCGGTCAACGCTTGCGTGAAGGGAAAGACCTGGCGATACTCAGTATCGGTCATATCGGCAACCTGGCAACTAAAGCCTGTAAACAACTTTCAGAGATGGGCATTGAAGCCGGCCTTTACGATATGCGGTTCCTCAAGCCCATAGACGAAGTGTTGCTGCACGAAGTATTCAAGAAATACGATAAGGTGATCACCATCGAAGATGGAACCATCATTGGTGGCCTGGGCAGTGCAGTCATCGAGTTTATGAATGATCATCACTACAGGGCCGATATCAAAAGGCTCGGTGTCCCTGATACCTTTATTGAGCAGGGAACTGTTGCAGAGCTCTACAGGATCTGTGGATGCGATGTACAGGGAATCATTGAAGCTGCAAAAGAACTTACTACCAATAAGAAATAAAAAAGGCCACCTCATTACAAGATGGCCTTTTAAAAAAATCAAACAATTCAAATCAATTACTTTCTATATTTTGAATTTGATAAACCAATGCATTTCCCCTTTACCATTCTTAGGAGGTATTGTAACTGTAAATCCATCAGGGCAAGTAGCAGGAGTTACAACAGCGTATGTAACTGTAGTTGTTACATTAGCTTTATTTACCGTAGTAACGGTACCTGAAGTGAATGTCTTGCAATCTGAACGTTTGATCAATGGATCGGTTGCAGAAATAGTGTGAGTTGCAGTTTCTCCTGCTGAATTACTGAAAGAAGAACTACCATTTATTTTCCAGATTTTAACAGGATTCACGCCACCATTACCTTCAATCAGTTCACGAGTACGATTTGATACCAAATTACTCCAGGTCGTATTGTCTTTTTGAGTGACTTTCAACGAAGTGCTTTCAGTAAAATAAGCATGCTTGTTTGGACCAAACAAACTATAAGTCATTGTTTGAGTTCCAACATGATGAATATCACTTACAAACAAGTCTATAGTTGATACTCTCGACCAGCCGGCTGCTTCTTTAACCCAAGTATATATACTTGTAATAGTTCCTCTGCGTGCTTTGCCGTCTTTTCCTACACAACCTATGGTCCCAAAATCAATTTTTATTGAAAGAGTTGCACCGGTAACTACATTAGCAGTCATTGTGGGTGTTCTAACTATCGTTACAATTGCACAATTGTCAACATGAGCACCTAAAATTGTTGTTGGTCCATCTGCACTTAAAGCTTTAAATGTAGCAGGATCTACAAATTGAGTAGGGTTAACTGCTTCATAAGAATCAATCGTACCACTAATATCATTTGCTGCATTATCAGCTAATACTATATCTGTAGCAGTTGTTATAGCAGGGTCAGGGGTTGTACTTTGTTTCGTACAACTAATTACAGCAATACCAATAACAAAGGCTAAAGCTGTGAAAATCATTGTAATCTTCTTCATATCTTTTAGGGTATTTGTCTTTATTAACGTTTTGTTAAGGTTTAGACGGCTAAATTAATAAGAAGTTTAATTATAAATATTTTTTTAACATATCTTCGCACAAAATCTAAATGTAATTGTGAATTATAGCTTCCTGTTTCGTAAAAAATCTATTGAAGACATCATTTCGCATGCCCAATTTGTTGAGGGGCAGGCGACAGGAATGAAGAGGACACTGCGTGTGCGTGACCTTACTGCAATGGGTATAGCGGCTGTAATCGGAGCCGGAATCTTCAGTACCATAGGCAATGCCGCTGCTGCGGGTGGACCTGCTGTATCGCTTCTCTTTGTTTTTACTGCCGTAGCCTGTGGTTTCTCTGCCTTGTGTTATGCCCAATTTGCCTCATTGCTCCCGATTAGTGGGAGCGCTTATACCTATGCCTATGCCAGTTTCGGAGAACTCATCGCCTGGATCATCGGCTGGGATCTGATTATGGAGTATGCTGTAGGTAATATTGCTGTGGCCATCTCCTGGTCCGAATACTTCACAGCATGGCTACAAGGGATGGGATTAGATTTCCCTAAATGGCTCAGCATGGATTGGCTGAGCGCCTTCAATGGTCACAAAGCAGCGCTGGTGCAGATGGCATCGGGCGTCTCTTTGTCTGCCCTGAGCCGCCCCATTCAGGAAGCCTATCTGGCCTGGACCAATGCCCCACAACTCTTCGGACTTCATCTTGTCGCCAACATCCCCGCCTTCGGGATCGTGGTACTGATCACCGTATTGGTTTATATCGGGATCCGGGAAACCAAGAATGCAGGAAATATAATGGTTCTGCTGAAGCTGGTCATCCTGTTGGTGGTGATCGGTGTCGGCGCCTTCTATGTACAACCCAAAAACTGGAGCCCATTTGCTCCTCATGGCCTAACCGGAGTGCTCAAAGGGGTCTCGGGCGTCTTCTTTGCCTATATCGGTTTCGACGCCATATCCACCACTGCAGAGGAATGTAAAAATCCCCGGCGCGACCTTCCCCTCTCCATGATTCTCGTCCTGGTCATCACTACCGTCATTTATATCGTTATGGCCCTGGTGCTTACAGGCATGGTTCCTTCTTCCGAACTGGGTGTAGCCGATCCTTTGGCCTTTGCCTTCCAGAAACTTCATCTCGACTGGCTATCAGGCTTCATCGCTTTGGGCGCTGTCATTGCCATGGCCGGCGTCATCCTGGTCTTCCAGGTTGGGCAACCCCGCATCTGGATGAGCATGAGTCGCGATGGTTTACTTCCTCCGATCTTTTCAAAGCTCCATCCTAAATTCCGCACCCCCGGTTTCTCCACCATTCTCACCGGTATCATCGTTGGCGTCCCTTCCCTGTTCACCACCCTGACCGAGATGACCGATTTGACCAGCATCGGTACACTTTTTGCTTTTATTCTCGTAGCCGGAGGTGTCATCATCATGGAAGAAAACGAAGATCCCGAAACCGTGAAGAGAGGGTTCCGCATTACTTACATCAACAGCCGGATCTGGTTGATTCCGATCTGGTTGATCTCCCTTGTTATCCTCTTTTCGACAGGAGTGTTCGATATCACTATTTTCACAACCAGGATCAGTGTCCTGCTGCATGCTTTTAGTGACTTTGCTGTCTTTAAGACAATGGTACATTATTACGTGTTCCTGGGCCTGGCCATCTGGATAACGGTCCGTGCAGTCATCAGGCAATGGTCACTCATCCCCGTGATGGGAGTGCTGACCAACATGTACCTCATCTCAGAGCTGGGCACCACCAACTGGCTACGGTTCGTCATCTGGCTCATCATTGGCCTTGGACTTTATTTCACCTATGGTTCACGCCACAGCAAGCTGCAAAAGAAAGCTTTAACGATTTAATGAATTAAATATCGTATCATGAAACGTCTCATTTTTGCATTAATCTTCGTTTTATTCACTGTTGTAAATGTCGTCGCCCAAACATCAACCATCACAAAAAATAAAGGCTACGTCATCGTTCTGCATGGCGGCGCCGGAGACATCAACTTTACAAACACTCCCCCCGACAAACAGGCAGCCCTCAAGATAGCCCTGAATGAAGCACTAATGGCCGGCAAGAAAGTCCTGTCAAAAGGAGGCACCTCACTGGATGCCGTAGTTGCTGCCATCAAGATCCTTGAAGACTCACCCCTGTTCAATGCCGGCAAGGGCGCCGTGCTCAATGCAGAGGGCAAGGCCGAAATGGATGCCTCCATCATGGATGGGAAGACCCTGAAGGCAGGAGCGGTTGCAGAAGTGACCATCATCAAGAACCCCATCACCGCAGCCCGTGCCGTCATGGATCATTCCGAACACGTCATGCTGGCCGGCAAAGGAGCCGAACAGTTTGCCAGGGAACAACATCTCGAGATCGTTGACCCTGCCTACTTCATCACCCCCGAACGCTTCAAGAGCTATCTCCGCATGAAAGCCCTGGCCGACTCTGCGGAAAAGGTAAAGGAAAAGTTTGGGACAGTGGGTGCCGTAGCGCTCGATCTGGATGGCAACCTTGCTGCCGCCACCTCAACAGGTGGGATGATGATGAAGAAGTTTGGCCGTGTAGGCGACTCCCCGATCATAGGAGCCGGCACCTATGCCAATAACGAAGCCTGTGCCGTTTCCTGTACCGGCCATGGCGAGTTCTTTATCCGCTATGTGGTTGCTTACGATATCGCAGCCCTGATGCTTTATAAAGACTGGAGCCTGGCCAAAGCCTCCGACTATGTGATCAATCAGAAGCTCAAGGCTGTTGGTGGCGAAGGAGGCGTGATCTGTCTCGACCGTCAAGGAAATATAGCCATCCCCTTCAACACCCCTGGTATGTTCCGTGCCTGGCTGAAGTTTGATGGAAAGAATGAAGAGGTGAAGATTTCATTCTTCAAGGAATAGAATAAAAAAAGGCTGACTATTAGCGCCAACCTCTTTCTATCTTAAGCAAACAGCTTATTAAAACTTCGCAGCTGATATAAAATTACCCTGGGAATCAAATATTAATTTTTTCCCTGATTCAATCATGACCTCATACGTCATTTTAGTCCGGGCAACTACCTTGACTGCACCGATGATGCCCTTACCTTTGAATTTACTTTTGACATATTTAACTATAACAGCAGGAATTGCTTTATTTTCCAATGCCGTCTGGGACTCTAACAATTTCCCCTGGGGGTCAAGAATGACCGTCATGACCTGGGTCTTGTTCTTTAATCCAACTTCATACGTCACCCCCTTTTTCTCCCAGGTAACATCTTTTGCTACAGGGAATTGTTTTGTGAAAGATGCCTTGACAACTGCCGGAACCTTAGCGGTATTCAGTATCTGTGCACTGGCTGAGAAGCTAAACACTATGGCACAGGCAAGCATTAATGATTTTTTCATAGTTTTTAGATGATATTTAAAATTATAAATTGTGATACAGAAAGTGACAAAATTATATCAAATTGCTTTTGCAATATATGACCTGCAGTAAAAAAAATTCCCGGCCAACTATTTTTATCCCTTGCCTGAAGGGGGTGTCCAAAAAGCATAGACACCCCTTTATATAAATCCTTGCCCTATAAGACAAGTTTAAAATACTAGTTTCTTTTTACTCTTTAACCTTTTTAATAAACTTACCATTGGCATCAAAAACCAATTCTTTTCTCTTTTCAACCACGATCTCATAAGTCACCTTACTACCGGTAACTGTCTTATCCGCGCTCAGGATGGTTTTGCCCTTAAAATTATCGCTCAAATATTTCAAAATAGCAGCAGGTAATTCTGTAGATTTCATACTTGTCTCTGATTCCAATAAAGTTCCCTTGGCATCCAATGAAACTGTCATGGCCTGGCCCTTGTTTTTAAAGGCAACTTCAAACTCATTGCCTTCTTTCTCCCAATTTGCATCTGTAGCTGCCGGGAATTGTTTAGCAAATGTTGATAATACTGCTGTAGGAACCTTAGTAGCATTCAGCTTTTGTGCACTCACTGAAAAGCAAAATAGTCCGGCACAGGCAATCATTAAAATTAATTTTTTCATAGGTTTTAGATATTTGTTTACTTAATTCAGTAAAATTATAAACAGATACTGACGATATACTGAAGAAGAAGGTAGTGCCTAAAGACAAAATCTGGTCGTTGCGTTCGTTGAGCGAAGTCGAAACGACGGGCTGTTGCAGATTATAAATTTGTACCAGTTTGATGGTTTTATCCCGTTTTTTATTCCCCGAAACCTAAGGATAAAAAGGAATCTTGAAGTCGACATAACCCAAAGATGAAGTATTATTACTGCAAACTTAAAATTATGATATAACTAGTTTAATACTAATTTAATACTAACCTTATAAGGTGGTATTAAATTAGTCTCGTATTAGGCTTATATTAGGCTTAAGTTAGTATTTTCTTTACTGAATCTTCCGGTCATGTCGACTTC